>JADEYI010000082.1_pt1 | contig 178434 bp, 146 predicted proteins | sample 8542331 | NCBI WGS metagenome assembly JADEYI01 (sample SAMN16510988, study PRJNA670497) | mine drainage metagenome | isolation source: biofilm near Copperflume 1 | place: Germany: Marsberg coppermine Kilianstollen | collected 2018-02 | reverse complement strand
ATCAGGTGGTCAATTTGCAACGGAAAAGAGTGGTCACTTTGTGCGGAATCTCCAGGTACCGACCGCAAAATTGATCGCACGAAATTCGACCTCTTTCTTTCCGTCATCGAAAGGTTAGACAATGTGTGCATCGATTTTGGGGCAGCCTCTAGTGAGCAATGGATCTATTACATCCAGGAGGAATCCAAAAATAACGTGATCGAAACGTTTAAAGAGATGGGGATTCAAATTCTACTCGTCATGGCCGGTGGCGGTTCTGCAAAGGAATGTGTGGAATTTTTTCAACTAGCAAATCAAATTGATGGCATGGGTGAGATCACGCATATTGTCGCCAACGAATATCAAGGTGGCATTAAAGACAAATCAGTGCAAGAATATACCAATGCGAAAATTCAGATAACACGGCTCCACGATGATACGAACAGTGAGGCGCAAAAAGAATGGGATCGCTTGATGGCAGAAGGTGTAGTCTATTCCGACATCATGGCCCTAAACGTAATCCGCAGGAGGCGAATTCTCAATTACCTGGAGAACATATTCAATCAAATTGATTCGCTATGAGCTGGACGGAGAAAGATCGGTTGGCATTTGCTGATTATTTTGAGTCACAATACGGAAAGCGTCTTTCCATTAATGACGAAATGTTGCCGCTGCTGCACTATATGTTCAAGGTAAATCAATCAACGGTTTCACGCCTTGCGAAAACGGAGAAAATTCTTGAAAACACTCAAAAAATAGTGAATGACGTAGTACTGAAAGCTAATCCCAAAACTTATCACTTTTCGTCTGGGGAAGCTTTTAGATGGCAACTGGGTATCACCTTAAAATATGCCTTCTGGATTGCCGGTATCATGATTATTTTTTGGTCGTCCTATTTCTGGTGGGCTGCTCATCGCGACATCAAAAATGCCGAGTTAATATTATCAGCAGCACCAGTAGTAGAGCAAACCTTGCTTCACCAAATTGATGCAGACCGCAACGGCTTCCTATTCTTAGAATTCAAAAGGCCCAAAGGAACGCTGGTCGAAAATTTCACAGAATTCAATGTGATCGATGAGGAAACTATTCGCATCTATCTCGGGAGGAAGTAATGTTATGCTAACGGAACGAAATACCATCAGGGAGTTCGGTATCGAACGGGTCTCTGGTTTTAAATTCCTTATGAGGAACGATACTCTTTCTCTGCTGCTTTTTTTCTTGCTGTTTTCTGTACCGCCTTAAGGCGGAATTGATGCTTGAGAGATTGATCTGGGCGGGATCAATCTCAAGCTCACGGGCAAGCCAATCAAGAAACATTGCGGTCTTTAATACACTTAGTTGTTCATAGTAAGTTAGAACAATTACGGTATAAACACGAGGCTTCTTGTTTAACAACCAGGTTCTAATAATTCTCTTGTCCATAAATCAATCTTGAATAGAATGTAATTCGAAACCAAATATTTCAGGCTAGTTATGAATTCAAAACAACTATTTCAAATAAACATTGTAGCAAAGATGAATAACCGATTCACCTATAGTTTAAGTATAAAGAGGGCAAGAGCTAAAACGCTGCACGTTTTATTCTTGTTTTTCTCGCTGCGCTCGAAAAAGAATTTTCGCACTTCAATGATCCAATGAATATGAACAAAAAAGATAACCCAAACGAAGTTAGGAATTATGGTCTAAATATCCGGCTTTCAAAAGACGAACTACAGGCCGCTCGATTAAAATCTAAAGAATTCGGTTTCTCATGCGCCACCGCGTATGGTCGCGAGATGGTTCTAAACGGATACGTCCAGGCAACGCCTACACAAGAATCGCTCATTGACGTAAAGGCACTTCGGCAACTTCTCATAGAATTCAGAACCAATTTCAGTCGAATTGCTAACTACATGAAACACCGTGACTTGAGATTAGTCCATGAGATCAATCAAACCATGAAAGGAATAAACCATTTAATTGAACAACTATGATCGCAAAAGTAAAATCAAACAATAGTCTCGATAAAACCATCGATTACCATAAAAAAGAAAAATCCGAACTGATAGGAGCCGTAAACCTTGTCGGTAAAGGTGTAGAAGATTTTCGCATGCAAATGAAGGATACGCAGGCGTGCTTCAAGGGCAGAGCCAAAAAATTAACCCTGCATGCCATTCTTTCGCCCAGTATTGAAGATGGAAAGCGACTTACCCGCAATGACTGGAAAGGCATTGCCCATGATTATTTAAAAGGAATGAAATTACTTGAACAGCAGGCCATTATTTTCCTCCATACTGATCGTTCTCATAAACACCTCCATTTGGTAATTAACTTGGTCCACGAAACTACTTGCAAAGTATGGCGATCTAAAATAAATGACGTAACACTTAGCCATCGCGTTGGTCATCAAATTGCTGAGGAACGTGGGCTTAAAAATGCGAAGGAGATTATGAAGGAGAATCGAACAAAACGCGCTGCAACCCCAAAGTTGAAATCCGGCCCTGTGGGTAACAAACAAAGAATTGCCCAGGAACTTGACGCCATTACTTTCGTCAATGTAGAATCCTATTTTGCTGAGATTGTGAAAAAAGGCTTTCAATTGAAAAAGTATTTCGACAAGGAAACCAAGGAAGTCAGAGGCTATGGGGTAGGCAAATACGGTACCTTTTTGGATGCCTCCAAAATCGGAAAACGGTTTACGTTGAAAGAATTGAAAAAAAAGGTGCACGAAATAAAAATCTCACCCGCCATGATCAAAAAATTTGAAGAGGGTTTGCAGACTGATGTCATAAAGAATTTTGATCCCGTGGCAAGGAAGCAGGTAATAATAGATACAATGACCGAAGTATTGAAATTATTCTCCGATGACCTCCGAAAAGTCAAATTTGATGGCATCGGATCCTATTTCAGAAATTTGGAGAAGGCAGGATTTAAAGTGAAGGCCCATTTGAACAAGGCCACGGGAGCCATTTCAGGGTATGGCGTCACAAAATACGACCAGTTCTACAATGCCTCAGAAATCGGCAAGGAATTTACGCTAACCTCCCTAAAAATAAAATTTGAAAAGGAACATCCTGCCATCAAACTCAAGCCAAAAAGTATCCGGCAAATTATAGCTGACGAAATAAGTAATTTAAAATACACAACCGCTCAGGATTATTTCAAGGAATTGACACGCGTTGGTTTTGAGGTGAAACCGCTATTTAATATCGATTCCAAAGAACCCTTCAATTATGGTTTCACCAGATATGGCCTATACTTTGAGGCTATCGAAATAGGGAAAAAGTTTACGCTTGAATCATTAAAAAATCAAAAACCAAATCTTATTGTTTTGAAGGCAAGCCAACCACCTCGTTCAGACGAAACACCAACCACCACTATCACAACAACTTCCATAAAGGTACCGACTACGCAAAGGCAGTTGTCAGACACCAAACCAAATTCGCCAGATTATCGAAGCCTCATTGCCAATGAGCTCCGCAAAATAAAGTTCAGGGACTTTGATTCTTACTTTGTTGAACTCAAAGCAAAAGGGTTTGAGGCGAATGCAATTAAAGAAGAGGCCACCGGCCGTTTAGTTGATTATAGTGTAAGAAAATATGGCCAGCATTATAAGGCATCCATGCTTGGTGAAGAATTCACAGTGGCGTTCTTAATGGCTACGATGGCTAAAAAGAAGACTCGCAAAAGGCTAAATAGGATACAGTAACCAGTTAATGGGGTAAATATCGAACAAGGTATATTATTTGGACATCTAGCATGTCAATACCTTCATTAATAATGGTCTTCCAATTCGGATATTCCAAAATTTAAACCCAACACCTGACCGACCAAAGCAGATCGGTATAGTAAGTGAATTGGTATGTTAGTAAATTAAGAAAGGTCTCTTTAACTAACTATTTGATTCTTGCATTCAAATTTTCGATCTGCCTTTTTTGAATTTCATTGCCATTTCTCAACTCGATCACATATAGCGTCAGCTCCTCAATCTTTTTTAACAGCAGCATATTCATCTCACCTAACTGAATTCCATTCTTTTCCATTGCTGCGGCAGAAGGCACCTCAGGCAGGTGTTTGTTTTGATCGATATAATTTTTGATGGAATCGAGGGAAGTGAGGCGGTAGTCTTTATTAAAAACATAGTCGGGTGCTACCGATCCATTCAAATCTACTTTCACTTCCTGAGCGTGAATCTGACCTTTCACCGCAAGTTTGGCATCAGGTGATGGAGTACCGATGCCTAAATTACCACTGCCATCGATCCGCATTCTTTCAGTAAGTATTGCACCTGAAACATTAGTGTTCACGCCCACCTGATCACTTTGAGAAAAAATAATGGGGTTTCCATTGTCAGAAGCAATGACAGGGAAATACCCAAATTTCTTTATGAAACCTAACCTGGCATTGGATAAGGCATCTATTCCCATTGATGAATTTTCTGAATTTTCCAGAATACTTCCGTTTACTTCAAGTTTCTGGTTTGGACTTGGAGTGCCTATCCCAACATTGCCATTCATTAGGATACGCATTTTTTCTGTTGTGTTGGCATTATCGATATTATCGCCATCGGTATAAAATACAAGATCTCCATTAAAATATCCCTTGTCGAATGCCTCGATCCTAGCTACTCGCGATGTTGGTGTGGAAAATGTGCAGAAATCTATTCCTGCAGTATTACCAGCTCCCCCTGTAACGCTCTGAATTTTGAGAAGATTATTGGCAGTACTAATAATATGAAGTAGTGATTGCGGTGAACTTGTGCCAATTCCAGTGTTGGCGTTAGTAGAGGTTCCAATTCCTGCAGTACCGCTTGGAACAAATAGCGTTTGTCCCTTTGATTGGATGGCAAGAAAAACAATGAGTAACCATATCAACTTTTTCATTTTCTTAAAGAGTGATTTTGGGTTTTTAAATTTTCAATTTCATTCTGTTGTTGGGCATTTTCTTGTTTCAATTCTTCGATTAGTTTTTTCATCTCAATGGAGTACAGCGTCAATTCCTCAATCTTCTTCAACAACAGCATGTTCATCTCACCCAATTGCACACCATTCTTTTCCATGGCTGAGGCAGAAGGGACTTCCGGCAGGTGTTTGTATTGATCAATGTAGATTTTAATAGAATCGAGAGAGGTAAGGTTGTAGTTTTTATCGAAAACATAGTCGGGAGCTACCGCTCCATTCAAATCAACTTTAACTTCCTGGGCGTGTATCTGACCTTTCACTGCAAGCGTGGCATCGGGTGATGCAGTTCCAATGCCCACGCTGCCGCCAAGGAAGGCAAACTTATTATAATCATAAAAGGTCATGCCGTTGGTGTTTTCGCCTCTGATATAATGATAGGCATCTCCAAATCGAAGTTCTCCATAATCGCCTGGTCCTGTCCATTGATTAGGTTCGATGAAAAGTACGGCATTGCCTTGCGCAGCACCTTTGATATGCATAAGGGCTGAAGGAATTGTGCCTACGCCCACACTGCCGCTCGAATTAATGGTAAATAACTCAAGCCCTGGCTTAAAAATCCTAAACCTACCTGCAAAGTTGTCCAACTCAAAGGTTGTGCTTCCTGCATAGTCTAATAACAAACGGGGACTTCCACCGAGAATACCCATCCGAATATTATTTGAACTTTGGCTTGCCTCTGAGGATAACGATGCGTTCACCTGAAATCCATCGGGAGTAGACGTGCCAATCCCTGTAAGGCCATTAACGTAAAAATTTGTTGTTCTCGATGCACCAATTTGAATTGAGGGAGCAGCAGCTCCAAATGCTACAGAGAATAAAGAACTGCTTCCATCAAGGTGATAAATATTCCACGTATTGCCAGAGGTCGCACCACTATTAGGATGCAAATTAAAATAAGCATCCGTGAACATACCCTGAGGATTCGGGCTATAAAAATTTCCAGTATAACTTTGTCCAAAGGAGTAACTGGTGAGGCAAGTGCCAATTACAATCAGTATGATTTTACTTTTCATCGTCACTTTCATTTTTTGAGTAATTGTTTCAATTCATCGATTTGTTTTTGCTGCGCGATCAAGTGCAACGTTAGCTCTTCAATCTTCTTGAGCAACAGCATGTTCATCTCCCCCAGTTGCACACCATTCTTTTCCATTTCTTTGGCAGAAGGAACTTCGGGCAGATGTTTATTTTGATCGATATAGTTTTTGATGGAATCCAGGGAAGTGAGCTGGTAGTCTTTATTAAAAACATAGTCTGGAGCTACCGCTCCATTCAAATCTACTTTTACTTCTTGCGCATGGATTTGGCCTTTGACAGAGAGCTTGGCATCGGGGGAAGCGGTGCCTATACCAACATTACCTCCATTGAGCGTTAATGTTGAAAGAGATCCTTCTCCATTGACAGGATCTCCAGGTTGCCATAGGTAAAAATCAATTGCATTCCCTAAAATACCACCTGAGTTATGACGCGACTTAATAGCATGTGTGTAGCCACCGGAACCGCCTCCATAAGAAAATTGTATTTGAGTATTACCCCAATAATTGTCCGTGTTGCCAGCCCAAGTTTTCAATGCTACATTTTGACCTGATCCGCCTCCAGACTGATTTACTTCCAGCTTTGCAGTAGGCGAAGTTGTATTAATTCCCACATTTCCTCCGCCCAGAACTAACTCGGAGCCATAAACCTGTAGTGGTAAAAACGTACCAGTGATACGGTTATAAGCCTGAATCCCTACACCTTGCTGAAATTGCACACCGGTTGGGTCTATTTCCAAACCTGCAGCTCCATTATTGGAAACCACCGCTTTGTATGAAGGCGATGTTGTTCCAATGCCCATCTTTCCTTCCTCCACAACAAAATCCCGCCCACGGAATAAATACTTACCAGCGTCAGAAGGCTCTCCCCAATAAACAAGCTTCCCGTTTTCATAATTATAAACAACCGATATCGCAGAGTTATAACTCAAATGAGGAACTCTTATGTATCCATTAGTCGATTGCAACTTTAACTGAGCAGATGATATATTAGTAAAATCTCCAGAACCTCCTGTATAACCTCCACTGGAAAATATTGGAAAAGTGTTCGTTTGACCCACCGATAGAAAAGCAACAAAAATCAAAGTACTCGTTAATACATTTTTCATGAAATTACTGTTTGGTGTTTTGATTTCCTTTAAGTTCACTTACCTCCCTCTTAAGTTCAATCACATAAAGCGTCAGTTCCTCAATCTTTTTTAGCAGCAGCATGTTCATCTCACCCAATTGCACACCGTTCTTTTCCATTTCTTTTGCAGAAGGAACTTCCGGCAGGTGTTTGTTTTGATCGATATAATTTTTGATGGAATCGAGAGAAGTGAGCTGGTAGTCTTTATTAAAAACATAGTCGGGTGCAATCGCTCCATTCAAATCTACTTTTACTTCCTGCGCGTGGATTTGGCCTTTCACAGTAAGCGTGGCATCGGGTGAAGGGGTGCCAATACCAACGTTGCCATCTGGCCTGATATAAAGCCGAGAGTTTCCATCGGTGTTGAAAGAAATAGGTAAGGTAGTGCCGCTGGTATTGGCTGAATTAAAGTTCCATTTACCATCATTATACATGTTGAGAAAGGATTCCGCCGCTAAGCCAAGCTTTGATTGGTCAGCCGTGGTCAGACCAAAATGAGATTGACTTCCCACGTTATCGCAGTTGCTTATAATCAAGCCTTGTTGGGAAGTCGATGTTCTCAATGATAACCTAGCCCCTGGTGACAAAAGGCCGATGCCAACATTACCATTTCTATTGATCGTCATTTTAGGGGCGCCCCAATTGACATTGTTATTTGCACCTGCCGAATTATCGGATATTAAAAAATCCATATTGCCTCCATTCCCCAAAAACATAATCGCTCCAGCTCCTGAGGAGTACGGACCAACATCGTAAGTATGTTTAGTGTTCCCGTATTGTTCTAAGTCTCCAGCTACCTGGGGTGAGCTAGGATAGGCGTTGAACAATAGCGCATGATGCCCACCCCATCCTGATGTGGTCAATTGAAGGTAGGTTGCATAACCATCACTTATCGTTGCCGGGACTGTCGTTCCGTTCCAATTTTGCGCAGTAACTGCATATGGGAGAATGATGAATAAGTAAAAAGTGTTTCTCATATTATTTTCTGTTTTTTATTTCTTCAATTTCTCTTTGTAGCACCTTATCTTTTTTTTTCATCTCCTCTACCTGCTTATTCATTTCAATCACATACAACGTCAGTTCCTCAATCTTTTTTAGCAGCAGCATGTTCATCTCACCTAACTGCACACCGTTCTTTTCCATTTCTTTGGCAGAAGGAACTTCGGGCAGATGTTTATTTTGATCGATATAGTTTTTGATGGAATCCAGGGAAGTGAGCTGGTAGTCTTTATTAAAAACATAATCTGGAGCTACTGCTCCGTTCAAATCTACTTTAACTTCCTGGGCGTGTATTTGGCCTTTCACGGCAAGCGTGGCATCCGGAGAAGTGGTGCCGATGCCGACATCGCCATTGCTAAGGATCGACATTGCTTCCGTAATTGCAGAAGCATTGAGAGTTCTGAATCTCAAATTTGTTGATCCTGAATTATCAGATCTTCTGGCTTGAAGATAAGTCCAGTCTGTGCCTGAATAGGGCGAGAAATAAATATGACCTGGTAAAAAAGCACTTTGGGTAGTGCCTGTAATAGGGCTATTGACAAGATATATGTCGGCAGTTCCTGCCACATCAAATTGACCTCTTGGTGAAGCAGTACCTACACCAACATTGCCATCTGCTTGTAAAGTGAACACACCATTATTACCTGACCCAGGGTAAGACCCAAAACTTAAATTTGACTTGTCATTGCTAACTTGATTAAATTGATAATTCAAATGAAACTCTCCGAAGTGCGTACTTGGATCTACGGTGCTATTTGTAAAAACAATTGTGCTCAAACCTGTTGGGGAGGTCGATGAGAGTTTAAGTACTGGACGCGAATCTGAAAATTCCAGCGTTTTACTCCCAAACCAAACTCCAGGTGAAGAAGTCCCAATTCCAACATTGCCTGAATTGAAATAAACAGGATTAGTGCCAAGCCATTGAGCGGCAACTCCAATACTTATTGAAAGTCCATAGGCAATGGTGAGAATTTTTTTCATGGCTAATGTTTGTTTTCTAATGCCGCGATTCTTTCGTTCTGTTTTGAAATCAGCTTATTCTGTTCAATCACATACAACGTCAACTCCTCAATCTTCTTGAGCAGCAGCATGTTCATCTCTCCGAGTTGCACTCCATTCTTTTCCATGGCTGCGGCAGAAGGCACTTCCGGCAAGTGCTTGTTTTGATCAAGATACTTTTTGATGGAATCTAGAGAAGTGAGATGGTAGTCATTATTAAAAACATAGTCTGGAGCTACTGCTCCATTCAAATCTACTTTTACTTCCTGCGCGTGGATTTGACCTTTCACGGCAAGCTTGGCGTCTGGAGCAGTGGTGCCGATGCCGATGTTGCCACCATATAAGATCGTCAGATATTCGTTACCATTCCCAACATTCACTCCCAAAGAAAACCTTCCTGAAGTTGACGGTCCGATTATAGTACGCTTTGTTGCTGCGCCAATGCCTGATACTCTAACATTGAAATCTTGGTCAGACATATTTGTCGCATTTAAAATAGTCTCCTCTACCGAGGCTGCTCCCGCGGTAGTCAAACCCGTTGATTGGAAAGATCCTGCAATCTGCATATTACCTAAAGTGTTTAGGGCTGCAATTGGAGCAACTCCCGAGGTCCCCCACGTCCAACCTCGTCCATTATTATTATACACGTCCATGTTCATTTTTATGCTGTAATCTGTAACAGGTCCATATTGATATTCAGCACCAGCGCCCATGTGTATTTTATAGGAATCGCTCTGCCAAAATCTTACACCATTTCCGTTTCCAACCGTGACATCATAATATTGTTGCTGGGCAAGACCTGCATGAAAAGCGGTGCAACAGGCTATTAAAAGTGAGATTATGGTTCTCATTGTTTTGGTATTTAGATTTGACATGTACCGCAAGAGCTGAATTGGCACTTGTCTTTACAACCCAATAGTACCCATTGCCACGACTCGTTTCAAGTCGTATTTTTCCGACATACTCATCTTTTTTTACATGTAGAAAGAGAACCGTTTTTCCCGGTTTTACCGCTGGCGCTGGAACCCGGATTTCTTCACCCCGAACTTATATTCCAGTCCAAACCGGACTGTGGTGTTTTTGTATTGGGGAAAGTTAGTCCAGTCAAGGGTGTTATACAGCAACTGCGCCTGGCCATCCAGCCTGTTTGAGATTTTATAGGTTTTCAGAATGCCCATGTTCAATTTCTGATTCCACACTTTTGTCTGCGGATCGGACGGGATGCGGTAAACTCGTTGTGTAACGGTACCGTAGTGGGTCCACTCCTCTTCGATGTGAAAGTAAAGACGGGCTAACGTGCGGAAATCCACCATGGCGCGAAGCGCTTGCACGTGGCCCGAACCAATGTTCCACGTTTTCTGGTTGATTACCGTGCGGTCACTCGCGCCAACACCCAGCCGAAGCCTACCGGTAAGTCGAAACATAAGGTACGGGGAGAAATCTATCGCCACCTGAGCCTGCTGATAAACCTGAAAGCTCAACCCTGGCACAAGCCGTTCTTTCAAAGGCTTGCCTTTCATCTCGTTGGGTACATGCTTGGGTAGGTAGCGGCTGTCGGGGATCGTGTGGTATTTTTTCTTGAGCTTGTCGAGTTGGGCAACACCGGCTTTCAGCTTCGCCTCCTGCCCGATAAACGGGTTCTTGATTTCCTTGGCGGCCAATTTATCAATGTCCTTTAAGTTGCCTTTCTGCAAATTGGCCACAATGTCTTTGTATTGCTCCAACGAATTCTTTTGAGTTTGAACAATGCCCAGTTGTGTGTTCATAGCCTTGCCCTGCGCTGTGTTCGCTGCCGCCTTCTCCACATTCTTATCCAACGTTGCCATGGTAGCACTGTCGCCTTCCTTTATTTTTGAAATATTTTTTTTGTAATCAGCGGCTTGTTTTTCTAGCGCAGTGGCTTCCCTGGTTTCACTTTTTATGGCATTGGTTTCCTTTGAGATACCAGTTTCATTCAGTGCTTGCTTCGGCAAGGTGCCGACTTTGGAAAGATCGTTTTCAATTTGCTTCAGCTCCTGCGACTGAGGTATGGCCAAGTTTTTCTCGAGCTTACTCAGCTCGCTGGTTTCGTTCGATAGGTTCGTGCCCGGCACGTTCAGGTTTAAATTGCTACCTGGCATCGTTGCTCCTGGAAGGTTTGTATTTGGCACATTGGGATTAATGCTTCGCGTGGACGGAATTTTCATTTGCCCTGTCGGGTCTTTGACCTTTGCCGATAGCGAATCCAGCTTCGCCATTTTTCGTTTTGCCTTCCGCTTCAGGGCGGCCTCCTTTCGGCTGATTTTTTTCTTGAGGCTGTCTTGCGGTACGTTGATTTCTGAACGCAGGGCGGCCACTTTCTGGTTGGCTTTTGTGGAAAGCCCTTTTAGTGAAAGTAAATTTTGCGCACGTAGGTTAATGCTGTCAATCTTCTTTTGATACCGGGCAGTGGGCAGCCCCTTGGCTGTAAGACTATCGATCGTGCGGTTGATACGCTTGGTGGCTGAATCTATTTTGTGCAGTTCTCTTTTTGAAAGCGAGTCGGCTGAGGCCAGTGGCGTGGCGTTCTTCATCGAGTCGGCAATACCCTGCTTACCTTGACCAAACGATGCTAAGGCCAGGAAGAGGAATAAAAAGGATATGCACCCAGACTTCAATTTTTGTGTAGAATTTTAATTCATCGTTATTTTTTTCTTTGCAGAGTCTCTCTTAACCCTGCGCTTTCAATCCGTTGCTTCTTAGCGGAGTCTCTGCCTCAGTACTACGCGCCTTACTCTTCATCATTCGATCACTTCCAGCTTCCAATTTGTCACTACGTTCTTGGGGGTGTTCCTGATTATCGAATTAACCCCTATCCCAATGATAGCCACCCCGGCCAGCACTCCTGCAACGGTGGCACCGGTATCGTTACTGCTCTGAACCTGACAGCCTGTGCATTGTGGGGTCGGTGCCGGCACCAGCGAACTCCCAATAGCGCCTCCGCCTATCGCACCACAAAAAATCTGAAACGCACCGCTCCCTCTCCGCCTTCTGCCGATGGCCGTCAATTCCTGGTACGAAATGCTTCGGTCATCAACCTTCACAGACGATTTATCGATGGTTTTTATAACGCCATTTCTGGCACCAAAGCTGGTGTGGAGCAAGTAGGCAACCCGCATCCCCTGTTCCAATATCAACACCTTTTGGGTTTGGTTGTTGGTCAGCTTTATTTTCTTTTGGGCTTCGGCATGTTGAAATAAGGCGAAGACAACAATAGTGATAAGAAGTAGTATCCTGTTCATTTTATTTAGCGTTGTTTGTAGCCATGATGCATAGCATAAAACTTAAATCCCCAATTTAAACAACCGATAGCCGACCGAAACCTGATCACCCTGTTTTTGTCGCTGAAATAACCAATGCTCGTCATGCCAAAAAGATACCGCGCATCGATGCTGATGCCTAAAGGAAATTGATAAGCAAAACCAGCCACTGCGCTAAAATCGGTGTTAACACTTTTTTTAATGTCTTCCGTCACGGCATTGGTTCCGTTTGTACTAGCATGGTTTTTGGCTGCCAGTATAATGCCGACTTGTGGCCCCACTAAAAAATGAAGGCCGCCAACTAGTTTCATCTTCAGCAATACCGGAATATTCAAATAATTAAGATTGGTGGTGAAGTGGGTTTTCACAGCCAGGCTGCCCGGTGGGATTGGTGAGATGAACGTCACATCCTCGATTGCTCCCTGCTGCGAGTAAAGCAGCTCTGGCTGGATTTTAATTTTGCCCACTTTTACCAAGGCATAGGCACCGGCATTAATACCCGTCAATAATTGATCACCAAGTTGATCGAACTTGGACAAGTTGAGGCCACCCTTTATGCCAACCTCTATTTTCTGTGCCAATGATAGAGTGGACCAATACAGTAGAACAATGACTAATAATGATTTCTTCAAGGCAGTTCTATTTTTAAATTCATTTTTTTATTTTTCATTTCTAATATCCGTGATGCCAAGACCCGCAAAGCTCACGCAGCTTAATCTTTAACCTTCACCGAACTTATTATTTGCACGGCCTTCCGTTGCCACTCGTTAACAAGATTAATTGTGCAATTGAATGTGCCCATTAATAAGCTACCGTTTGCACAGGTTACAAACATCTGGTTGTAGACTTTGGTATCAACAGCTGGCGTGATCATTTCGATCACGATAAAATCCCGCCCGTTGATTTTTTTGATTTCGCTTTTCTTAAAATCCACAGACGGGTTTTTTCCAAAGCTTTCACGAAGCATCTGTTGGTATTTTGGCAAATCCGCTTGCGTGGCTTTCTCTTGTCTTGGGCTGATCAGTAAACTCACTGTGCCGTCTTCATTGCTGTAGGCTTTCGTGGTCTCTGCGTTTTCCACCGGGTATTTTAACCGGAACATCTCTGCATCCATTGGCTCCAACTGTTCGGGCATTTCTATTTGGACTTTGCCCGACAGCAGGGAAAAAGTTTTGAATGATGCTTTGGGTTCTGTTGCTTTCTGTTCGCTCAGCGCAGCAGCGGGTTTATCCGCTTCCTTCTGTGATGTTGACTCTTCTGTAGTCTCGCTTTTTTTGTCAGCACAGGAAGTGAGTAAAATTAAAACCGCTATTAAGGTTCGGAAGGTCATAACATTTATATTTCAAGAAACGGCTGCAAGTAAGACATAAGAAGTCCCTCTAAATTTTCGTCCAGTGAATAATATTCAGTGTCCAAATCATTTAAAGTATCCCCCAGCTTATCATCAAAATTGGTGATGCTCTCGATCTGCCTGTTAAAAATTTTTCTCCTAAAATCACCATCGCCTAATTTCTCATCATTTACTGCATCAATGGCCTTCTTTAAAATCTCTGCTGCTTTGAGCGCCTTAATCGCCTTCAAATTATTAAAAGTCATATAAGCAAACTGACCATAAGGATTGAAGAAATATTGATGAAGTCCACCATTGAATACTTGTTGATGAAATACAATCACAGTATAAACTACCTGAAGATGGCTCGGCAAACGCACAACATGGCCGTACCACAAGAACTCATCCTCCAAGATGGTTTCATTCAAACCCTGCACGGCCTCTTTGTAAAACTTGTCAATGATTTCGTGATTCTTCATAATTTATTTTACAAAAGCGCCAGGATAATTGAATTTATTCAATCGAATCAATTCTTGTAATGAACTGTTTGGGATATTTGGATGAACTCTTCTCAATTCCAATATATCTCGGGCTAAAACTTGACGAGCATTAGTAAATCCTAAAGTTACTCTAGATAAACCTCCAGACCCAAGAGTGTGCCCCAACTTAGGTACAAGTATGGCAGGCGCTGTTCTCGCATTATATCCTGGTATAAGTTTTTGCATAATAGCTTTCTGACCAACATGATGCGCATCAAGTCCTGCTTCAAGGCCCCTTAATTCATTGTATGCTCCAACTCTCCAAAGATTGGTTGAACTTCTTGCTGCAAGCGAAGCAACACTTTTAACCGCCACTGTTGCAAGCGCCTTAACCATGAACACATCAGAGACAGCCATCCCAGTCCAGAAGGCTCCTTGCCAATAATTGCCCGCTGAAAATGCTGCGGCTGCTTCACGACCTGAACCCCAGATCGGTATCAAGCTCTCTCCAAAACCGGGTGCTGAAATTGTGCCCATCACCGGTGAACCTGTCACACCGCTTGTTGTAGCCATTAGGTCTGAAGCACTTGGAATTGACAGGTTCATGTTAGCCACCGGGTCGGGCATCCTAAGTGAATTTCCAAACTCGATCTGATACCCACCGCCCATACCATCAAAGACTGAAGCAGTCAAGGAAGCATTCGCACTGCGGCTAAGGGCTATTGAGACCCCCATTTCTTCATCGGCTGCCATCGCAAATGCTTCTCCAAGTTCTTCACAACATAGCCCTCCGTCAGGATCAGCACCGCTTACGGGGTTGTTGCCCATTGCAACATAAGGGGAAGAAAACTGTCCATACGGATCAGGCGACAGCCACCTGCCCTTGTCGGGGTCGTACATGCGCAGCTCGAAGGCGTTCCAATTTGTTATGGAGTCTTTCTCACTGTACTGACCTTGGTAGCCGTAGCGGTAAGGCTCGGAGGGCATTTGCCTGTCTTCCATTGGCAGGCCGAAGGGATAAAAATCGCCACCGGCCACATACGGAGAGTGTGCGTGGGTGATGGTGAGGTCATCAAAATACACCCAGTTGGGGCTGTCACTGTTGTCGCTCACATAAATGTACACATAGCCCGGCTCGGTAATGTTGATCGGGCCAATGGTGAGCTGCTCGAGATGGCCGTTGGCCGCACTGCTGATCGGTATGGCTGAACTGGGCAATGCCGCATCGGTGAGCATGTTGCCGTCCAGCATGATCATGTTCAGGTAGGCCGCGGGTACATTGTCGTTGCTCGAGCCCAGTGCCCCCGCAAAGCCACTGCCAAAAGTATGGGTAAGCGAACTTTGCAGCGTACCAAATTCGCCAACGGGTAGCAACGAGGTAAAGGTTGCCGCAACGGCGGCCACCATTGTCGCTACGGGAATGGTAGTACTGTATCCACTTCCGCCTTCATAATAGCCGTAAACCGTAGCCGTGATCACATCGCCCGGCGATACGGGTATGTAGCGACCCGGCCCTACTACCTGCCCGTAATAGCCGCCATTGGATTGGCCATTGTTGAGGCGCGCTGCCGAGTTGCCCCCGTCTGTCTGGCCGGGCGCGGAATAAGGAGAAACCCTCGTCTGCGTGATATTTTCAAATTCTTTTGTCTCCACTGTAGCGTTGCCCGCCTCCATGGTGGCCACCACTTGGTCGGTGGTAGGTGGCCCGATCACGGCACGCACATTGCCCAAATGGTCGTTGATCTCATAAAAATACTTTGGCTGCCCGCCCTTCGGCTTCATCATGCCGATCCGTCCGGCTCCGTAGATGGGAACTTCCGCCAGCACAGGCGCGGCCGTGGTCTTCACGTAGGCGGCCAGCACGTTGCCGGAGGCATCGCGCACGTAGTAAGTGGTCTTGGCTTGGGTTCCACCATTGTAGATTACCTGCTGCACTCTGTCCCCGCGGTCATCATAGGCATAAGTCACCATCAGGTTTCCGTTGGCGTCCGTCACCTGCTTGGTAAGGCCATAGGCATTGTAGGCTACCTTCATGGTGGTGTTGGTGCTGGCCTCTACCTGTTGGGTCATCTGGCCAATGGTGTTGTAAGAATAGGTTGTTTGCGCGCTCCCATTATTGTTGACCTTACTGAGTTGATTAGTCGTGGACGGATACACATAACCGTAGCTCGCCATGCTGTTACCGGTTTTTCCCGTTCGGTTGAGCCCAGCGATATTCCCATTGTTGTCGTAGCCGGTGATCGCTTCATTGTAGGCATTATATTGTGGGGAGGTGACTAAATAATTTCCTGCCGCACCAGTGGCCGTGCCCCATTGCGCATTGCTGAACCGGTTGAGGTTGTCATAAGTATAACCGTACATTTTCGTTCCTGGCGTAGTCCCATCCACAGGGGTAAACCACGCGGTGGATTTGAGCAACCCATTGTAATTGTTGCTCAACCCCGATGAAGAATAGGAACCGGCACTGTAGCCCGCCCCGCTGTAGTCGCCATCGTAATAGGTGAGCGTTTGCCCGAACACATCGGGTGAAAAGCCATTGCTCCCATCGTTGCCGGGATCGTTGGTGGCATCGGCATGGTTGATGGACTTGAGGGTGCCGTCAATATTATAGACATAGTCGATGCCCTGCAGGTTGCCGGCTAGCTCTACCCGCTTGAGCGGCCCGTGCAAGTAATAATAGTATTTGGCCTGCAGTGTCTGGGTGCTACCGTCAACACTCGTGGTCACTTTCGTGAGCCGTTGGTTGGCATCATAAGTATAATAATGATAGAACTGATCGGGCTGGCCTGCCTGGTAGGCCACCTGGGTCACGTTACCAAAATAGTCGTAGGTGTAGTCCACCGTTTTGGCAGCGAAGCCGTTGATGTTCTGCTTCGTCCACGCCACCTGGCCAAATTCGTCATAATTATACCAGGTGGTGGCATTGGCATTGGTCGTTTTGCTGATCTGTCCTACAAGGTAATTCTGTTGACTATGGGCGTTGTCGCCTGTCGGGAGGTCGGAAGCCTGGGTGTCATAAAATATTTGCGTCACATCGCTGGTGCCGGAAACGTTAAGGTTGCCAGTGGCGCCAGAGTAACCGGTTACGTCCACAATGTTGAGTACGCTGTTGCTCGCAGGGCTCGCTGTCGAGGCCGGCTCAAAGATAAAAGCCCCGTTGGTATATTCTCCTGACTCAATAGGGCGGCCAAGTTTATCATAATGGGTGTATGAAAACCGCGGAGTGGATGCGGTGGCCTGCTCCTGATTTTGTGAGAACCGGATTTTGCCATCGGTGCTGTACACAAACTGTGATGTGCCTTCATCTGGTGACGTGGTTTTGATTAACCTCCCCAACTGGTCGTAATAATAATAAGTGACGAAGTTGGGCATCGATGTGGTGCCCGTTACCCCGTTGGGAGCAACGGATGCCGTAAGCTGGCCAAGATCGTTGTAATAGGAATAGCTCCAGTTGCTATAGGTAAAATTACCACCTGAACCAGATACGATCAGGGCGGAGGCTACCGTGCGCCCATCGGCATCCACAAAGGTGGCCGACTGCTTTCCGTTGGCATCGGTGGATACATACTTGTATCCAAGGTTTGCCGGTGTAGTAGATGAACTAAGTACGCTGTAACTAGAACGTAATGTGTAGTAATTATCCAGTTCACCCGAGTTAATCAGGTAGCGGTCTGACTTGCTTTCGTGACCTGTACCCATGTGCAATTGATTGCCGGGGCCTGCAGCAGATGTGGACGTGGGATCCGGCCCTTCCGGTGTAAAACTTCGCGAATAAGGAAATTGGGTGATCGGTGTTTGCGGTTCGAGGTCGTTTAACGTACTGTAATACCAACCTACCGTGCCCGCGGAAGTTCCCTGCGGGTTGGGGTTATAAACCCCTCCTTGTGCATTCAGATTAGCGCGTTGGTCAAAGTCGCTGGCTGAATAGGGCTGGCCGGAACCATTGACTGAAAAAGCAGGCTTATAGATAAAATCGTTCTCGAGTATGGGTGCCGGAAGTGTGGCTCCGGCCGCCACGTTGTAGCTGTTGAACAAGGTCTGGCTGGTGATCACCGAGCCTGTCACCGGGTCTTTCGCCTCACTCTCCACTGCGTTGCCAAACCCATCGGCATATGTCCGCGAGTCGGAGACGATGTTCCCGTTCTGGTCATAGACAATATTTTCAACCCAGTTCACCAAGTCGTTACACTCGGGGGTGATGACGATCTTTGCATCCAGGGTGTTCCCATAGGGAGCATAAAAACCAGGCTTTAGCGTAATACTGTGTGTTGCCTGCACAATCGGGTTGGCCGCATCGTAAGTGTAAACCGTCAAATCTACTGGCTCTACCGTGCTCGCCGGTACTGAGACCACCGTGGAGGGACTCCATAGTCCAATGGTATTTGCTTTTGCATTGACCCAGTACTGTCCGGTATTGTTTAGGACGTAGGACGACCCAAGCGGTGTGCTTGTATCCTGTCCAGTAGCGTTCGTCTGAAGGTAATAGGTCACTAGTGGTGGAGCCGTTCCGGGCACCAACGTTTTTGCGCCACACGTGTTGGTGGTTGCTGTTGGTGATGGTGGCGCATTAACGTAAAGGCTTACTGTGAAAGGGACTTTGGGGCCTTCGCAACCGCTTTGTGACAAGGAGACGTCATAATTGTAACTGGTTTGCGTATTGAGCGGACCTACAACATTGGAACCTAATGCGTTGTTCAGGTCAGCGCTGTTGTACCATTTGTAAATTTGACCACCGGTTGCCCCTGATGCCGATAGGGAATAGTTCGAATTGAAAAGGGCACTTTGGTTTGCCACCGTTGGCGAAGGCGGTGTCGCGACAACGGCTACCGTAGCCGAGGCGCCAGTGGTTTTACTACAACTGGTTCCCCCAAAGGCGGTCACGCTCACTGTTACGGTGCCTGAAAAGGAAGGCGCCCACGTCACGTTCAATGTTCCAATGCCGTTGGAAATGGATGAGGAAAGGGAGCCGGCATTCGAAGGGCTGATGCTCCATCCATAACTTCCAATGTTTGCTGTTGACCCAGTCGTGAAAACACTTGGACTTGATGTGCCCTGGCACACAGAAGCGCTCGAAGGCGACAAGGTAACTTGCCCAACAGCACCTGCCACATGGAATACCAGTGGAGAAGATTGCGTGGGGGAATGGCAAACATTGTCGTTACCATATAAAGTATAGGACTGGCCATCTACCGGATGTATGGTGATCGAACCCGACCCCGTGGCGCTAGCGTCATAAGGACTTGAGCTCCAAGAATAGCTGCTGGCATCGCCATTCTGTGGGGTAAGTATAACCGCATCGCCAGAACAGACATAGGGTGAGTTGTCATCCCAGCTGGGCTCACCTGATATGCCAATGGTTAATGGTGCGGCTGTCATCGATGTAATCGTCAGTATTTGCGAGACCGGGATTGCGGAGCAGTTGTTGTTGCTTCCGTACACCTGATAAGAGCCTGGGCCAACCGTGCCCATATCGAGCTGGCTTCCTGTCCCTACAATAGTGTTACCTGTGGGATAGCCACTACTGTAAAGCTGGTAATGGAACCCGTTTTCAGAGCCGGCAAGGTGGATGTCTATAGTCTGACCAGAACATAACCCTGAAGGACCATTCAGCGTTTGTGTACCCGGTTTTTTATCAACAACAAGGGTGGTGGATGTACTGGTGCACCCGTTGGCATTTACAGAAACAGTGGCGGTGCCGCTATAGGAGGCAGAAACGGTAAGCTGGCCTCCACTGAAAGAACCGGCATTAGATGGCGATATCGACCAATTATAGCTTGTGGCGTTCGCTGCAGAGGCCGTGTAGTTAAGCACGCTTCCTTGGCACACGTCATAATAACTTGAAGTGATTGAAACAGCACCAACGATATTGATGCCCGCATAGGCAGACACGCGCGTATTGCATGACGACTCTGTGACGGTAACCGAATAAGTTGTCGAGGACGTTGGGCTTACTCCGATGGAACTCGTTGTTGCACCAGTTGACCAGACAGGGCTGGTTCCCCCACCCGCAACCAAGGTCATCGCCTGACCGCTGCAGGAAGGCGATATCACACCGCTGATAGACGCTGCTCCCGCACCTGAACAACTATTGCAAATCGTATAATTGGAGCTGTACTGTGAATACGAGTAACCATTCTGAATATAAGATACAGAAACGCTTACATTTTGCTGCGCCACAGTCCATATAAAAGATACAGCCGAATTCGTTTGCCCGGTAACTGATCCATAAGTGCCTGTGATATACCAATTAAAATTTGAACAGTTTGAGCACCCCTGGAGTTGAAAAACTTGTGTAGCAGAGGTGCAATTTTGCCCCTGAATGCGTGACACACTCTGGCCAAATGCCTGGCCGTTGATGAAGATAATCAGTACTGCAACAAGGAAAGGGTAGATGAAAATCGATTTCATGGCCTTGACTTTTATTGGTTGGTATTAAGTCTCCGATAGTTGTAGCGGGTCTCTTTCACCAATTTTTCCCCACCATAAAGGATCGATTCCTGATAGGTCTTGATCTTTATCCCCGCATCGTTGTACTCGTAGCGTGTGTACATGTTGTTGTTGTCCAGCGTATAGGTCAGGTAGCCGGTTGAGGCATCGTAAACATTAGCCTGCATTCCACCATCAAGAGGTTGGAACCGGAAGTCATCGAAGGATACTGTTCCGCTTGTGGAAGTTACCCCCACTTCAAAAGAAGTGAGTCCGGTGGGGATTAGGATATTGTCCACCGATATCTTGTACCAATTGCCAGCCTTGTTGATCGCCTGTGGTGAAACAGTGCTCACATTGCCATTGATTTTATAGTAAATCTGTCCGTTGAGTGAATTGGTCCAAACCGATGCGCGGTATGTGCGGTTTGGTGTCAACGATATAGGATTATACACAAATGAATTTACTCCAGCCGGAACTTGCACTGCCGCCTGGCCAGTATGACTGCCTATGCCCGGGGTCTGACCGGATACTACTGTGGCCAGATTTACTCCAGTGCTATTTAGAGCGACCTCGCCTCCAAAGAAAAGATTTCCGGTTGTCCAATCTTCCGCACCCGAGTAGGCAAACTCAAAGTAGTTGGCATTGGAGGCAGAGGCCAGCACAAATAGGTTATTGAAGTCACGCTTGGTGCTGGAGGAAAGGTTGCTGATCGGGTTGAGAACCTCCACTGGTAACGAGTAATGGTCATACCGCATTACCGAACTGGTCTGCTGCCAATTTGTGTTAGGTCCTGTACCAGTGAAATCAAAAGCGTTAGCAACAGGATTAAATTTTATACTACCATCGTTTTGACTATCACCCACGCCTCCTTTATAAACATAGGTTTGGTTCTTACGGTACACACTTGAGGCGGGAGAACCAGGCCCATCAGCATAAGCACTTCCGTTGAAATCCCGGTAATTGTTCCAAAGGTTATTCCAGGTAGTGGCCTGCCCACTGATCAGGCCCGTGATAGCTCCGTTGGCATCCAGTTTATAAACGTATTCCGCGGCAGCTTGAGAAAGCATGTTTTTGTTGTTCGTAACGTCTAGCGCCTTTGGTCCCATTTGTGGATAGACCAAAGCGCCGGAGCTATTCTTTACCGAATAAGCTGGCTGAGTAACTGTTTTTGTTTTGATCCCTAAAGGGCTAGTGCTGTTCTTTTCAACAACCTGGCCGGAAACAAAATCCCAAGCGATATTATCAACCTCGGAAGTGAAACCATCTTTTGTTGTAACAATACTTTGAAGTGCATAAGGATATTTTAGTACGGTATTGCGGCTAAGTTTAGTATATGCATACAAAGTTCCATTAGTAGTTTCTAAGGCGCGGTCAAACATCAAAGTTCCTTGTGAGAAAATACCTTGCGATTTATTAAGACCACCACTATTCAAAATGGACGATGAATAATTTAGAATTGTACTTGAAACTGGATTAATGATTTGTTTGTCATAGACCTTAATTGATTTGAGCGAGCCGATCTTCGAAGTATAATCTGAAATCTCATTTTTATAAGCAAGAACGTGATCATAATTGTCTCCGTCACTGCTTAAAGGAAATGAATTCGTTATAATTCCTACTGAATTAATGATCATGGAAATGTTTGGCGTTTCAAATTCGTAAACCTGATTTGTGTTATAATCCGAGTCAGTTGAAAGGCTTCCCGTAAGCACAGAGATTTTACTATAGATAACAGGCGTCATGGGGTAGCCCGGAATTGCATCATAGTCAAATGTTGAAGTTTTTGTGTATGAGGCTTCCTTAGCGACAACGCCTGTGCTGGAACCATCATCATTAATGTACAGATATCGTGTTTTGTAAGTTTGGTTCAGATCATTCAAAGTAATTGACGATACTCTTACTCCTCCGCCCTTTACATCCTGCACTATTTGTATTGTGCCTGTATAGGATATGGGTATGGGGCCAGTTCCGGGACAGCTATTGGAAATTCCGTACGGAGAAGTAACCACAATAGAATGCGTGGAAGCGGAACTGGAACTAACATAATAAGTGCCATTAAATGATGGTGAAACCGGTGTTCCATTGCAGGAATAATTCATTGTTCCATTGATTATCACTTTGCCACCAGGATTGGCACCCCCATTATAAGAAGGAACAGTTAAAGAGGTATTTCCAAAGGAAGGTTCGTTATAAGTTGATGCGTTAAAAGAATAGGTCGGTCCTGTGGAAATCCCCGAAACTGATGAATAGCTGTCTCTTTCATAATTGATATTTAGCGTTGATCCCTGAGGCGTTGTTATTTGGCTCAGTGACCAGGCCGATCCATTCGCATCCAATGGAGATGCGGCATGGGTATCATTTGCACTTGTACCATTCGAATTGTACAAACCCCATCCATCCCATTTATTCGGATCATAGGTAGGGTTCTGATTGCCGTAGTTGAAAATATAATCAGGCACAACTTTTGTGAGATTCCCTATAACTGAAACACGGTTAAGGGTTAGTTTGCCACGAGAATTCCCATTGGAATCAGTTGTATTATCCTTTGAGTTTGGAGTTAATTTACATAAACTGTAATCATGACCGAATACAATTCGTTTTAAAGCATTTTGTGTAACGAGCGATGGGGCAACATTGGCACTCGAATATGGAGTATTAGAGCCTGCCCAGGTTGGCACAACCCAAAAAGTGTTGACAGTTCCAGACTCTGGTAGAATCCCATTCGTAGCCATGATTGTATTGTAATCCTTTCTTGTCAGCAAAGAAATCTCGGATAGCTTTAGATTGCCATTTGTTTGACCAGCATCCAAATTATCATTTCTTAAATCCTTAAGAAAAAGGGCGACATGGGATCGCGTCTCAATACTGTTCAAGTAGTATAATTGTTTGATGCCTTGCGTGTAGGAACCTATTGATGAGTTAATTGGATCTGGTGTGGGTGCGCTTGCACCACTAAAAGGAATCTGCCATTGGTAATTATCGCTGTAGTTCCCATAGTTAAATTTCACCCAATATCCCCAATCGGCTAGATCAATAATTCCATTCGCATTTCTATCTACAAAATCAGGACCTGTAATACCTGTTAACAACCAGGTATTTGCAAAAGGTGCATCGCGTTTTATTTGCGAATAAATATTTTTAGCGTCGGAAATTGAACCTATCCATGTCAAATTTTTATAATCATAAATAGGCAAAGCAAAATGGTAGGTTAATCCATCCACTCTTGTGATTGAAAAGCCACCAATTGATCCAGGTGATTTTGCTGCAGAAGTCGAAATAATCTGTAGGTCAAAATACTTTCCAGCATACTGACTCATAACACTAGGAACACCCACATTGATCAAATTATTAGTATTATTTACTGATAATATATTTACTGTTTGTGGGCTTATAAGAGTTCCATTTACCATGTTCTGCATATCTGCTGTTGAATTATAGACTGTTGCTATCAATTGAACTTGCTGACCAACTGAAAAGTTGATAAGTTCTGAATTCAAAAGTGGAATATTCCCATCACTCACGAATGTTAATGAATTGGAATAAAAAGTGCGATTTCCGGAAAAGGAGAAATTTTGCCTGAATTGATTTCGCAGAGGTTGCGGAGTATTTGCAAAATAGTCCATGAAGCCATTATTAATGGCTCTCGAAGAAATGATATCATCATTTGAATACCATTCAATATGGTTTGACTGGGAAATTTCGGGGTTGGTTAAAGAAATATCACTTCTCATTCTTTGTGTGTCAAAAGTTGATTCAGTAAGACTGATGTCTACCTGTGCATTTGCAAATGAATTTGCCCTACTTACATTACTTGATAAATTATAGTTAAATGAAGTTGAATTGGTGCCCGTATGAAAAAGGTAAGAATTTGAATTGGTGCCACTATAGATGAAAGGAACTTTATAATTTTGGTATTTTACTGGGGCAAATCTAAAATGTGCGAGTGTCATTTTTCTAGGCATCGACACACATCCTATTTCGAACCGATAAGGCTGAATTGTTCCATTAATACCTGGTGCCTTAACAGAAAAATTATCGGTAGCTAACAGGGCTGGGCTATTTGAGTCTTGAAAAGTGCTTCCTGTTGGTATGTAATAATTGATGTCGCTTGCCGATCCAACATTATTTGGTCTCATTGAAAACAAATAGTTACCTGATGGATTGAGAAGTGTGCCATTAATAACAAAATCATAATCGCTTACCCCATCCGAAAATCCTAAGGAAGAGAGGTCAGCATTTTGCATATTTAGCAGGCCATACATTCTTTCTTGCCTTGTTTGATCGAGCCATATCCAATAATCCTTATGGAAAATTCCTTGTTTTTCCTTTCTGCTAGTATCCCAAGATCCGGCGGCAGATGAAGATTGAGAAGACGGCATAGGAATTGCCGAAAATAAGGCATTTGATTCAAGCATACCTAACGAGTTCTTCCCAGCAACATTAAGAAAAGTTGATCCGTCACCCGCAAAAGCCCCTGCGGCTCCCCAAGTTGCAATTGTCATTGCACCGACCATGAATTGGGCTCCGTCAAAGCTTATCTGACCCCGATTGCTAAAATTTACTCCCAATATTCCTCCTGAAGTCAAACCATTATTGTTGTAAGAAACATTAATAAGACTTAATAAGCTGATTGCCCCATAATGTCCTTGTGCAGTATTCCACCCAATCTGACCGTTGCCTAAGGTTTTTGAAGTCCATCCCCTTACTCCAACTAAATTTTTTACTGCTATGCTTTGAATTTCACTTGACGCATCATCTGGATACTGGTTGATCTCTCTTGTTATAGCGCCAACGTTTAAGGTCCACCCTAATCCCACCCATGAAGCCTCCTGCTCGGGTCCTATCCCGGCATTGTAAGTGAGGGGCACTGAAAAGCTCCCCTCAGGTCCAGGGACTTCCAAAATAGGCAGGCTAAAAGTAAAATCCCCCGTCAACAAATTCACCATGTCCGTGGCGCCAGGTTGCTCATAAGAAGTGTATTCCGGCTGATGCGGCCCAGTGGTTAGTGCATAAGTCAAGGTGGGGTGCATAATGGATTCCGTGATGATGATCAGGAAAAATATGGCCATCGCTCTTTTCAAGAATCTCTTTTTAAAAATCCTCATAGCAAATTCAATTTTAGTTTTGGTGTTTTTTCTATGTCGGTTTGGTCAAACGAAAAATTGATTGTACCAAACCCCAGGTGGTAGCCTTTTACTTCTATCTCAAATTTTTCATCTCTCGGTTTTTTAAAGACCAACAGGAAATTGGAAGACCCGATGCCGTAAGAACGCGAGTAGGCATAGTCCAGAATGTCAGCGGTGTCCTTCTTCGTGAGCAATTTAATGGCTTGACCAAAATCGGCACTGAGGTAGGAAATATTATCAGCAAAACTCCCCGGGTCGAGTCCGAAGGAAGTCTCCAGGTCTTTGCCATCGCGGGTGATGGCCAACGTAAAGTAGAGGTAATCTGAAAAATAGCGGATCAATGAGTCGTATTCTCTTCGGGTACCTTTCTGCATCTGCTGTTTGGCTATGAAATCGACCGGCTTATACATCATCGAAACACTGAAGCCTTCCTCATCGATCGTTTTTTTTAGGCCGTTGCCTTCATCTTCTATAAAACGAACCAGCATGTTCTGGTCTAGCGGCTGCTTTTGGTGGCACGCCTGCAACAGCACAATGCTTAGTATATAAATCACTCCTCTCATTTTTTTCCAGGCTGAAAGTGGGCATTCAATTCCTTGAGTACTTCATCGGTAATGTTCTTCCCTTTCTGGGCATACACAACATTCCCCATGTTGGTGGCGCCAAGGATATACGCATAGCCGTGATCTTCGCCATACCGCTTTACGAAATCGCCGATCTCTTTAAATACTTGGGTAGTAATTGTCTGGTCTTCTTTGGTGGCGTTTTCAGAAATGGCCGCTTTGTAATTCTCCAATTGCTGCTGTTTGGATACGATCAACTCTTCGGTCAATTTCCGCTCCCGAGCCGATAGCCCTTTTTTCTCCTTTTCATACTGTGTTATTTTTGCATTCAATTCTGTGGTGAGGGTGTCCACATTGGCTTTCCACACGGCAACCTTTTTCTCATAAGCCGCTTTGGCTTGCAGCGTACCCTTGTATTCGCTTAACAATTTCATGGAGTCTACATATACGATGGCTTCGCCTCGAAGTGAAAGGAATACACAAAACCCGAAAGCTAAAATGGAAATGGCCAGCGAAACGTAGACTGGGGTTTTTGAATAGTGTGGTTGGGTTTTATTCATTTAAATAAAGAGTTCTCTCTAATTTTTTTTCTCAATAGTACTTATTAGTCTTTGCGCTTTCAAGTCGTATTTTTCCGACTATGAAATGTCAAATTATTTGTTATGCTCAAGGTTTTCAACCCGGCTCTTAAGCTTTTCATTCTCGTTTTTGAGGTCGATAAGGTGCAACGTTAGCTCTTCAATCTTCTTGAGCAACAGCATATTCATCTCACCCAATTGTACACCAATGGACTCTGTGTACCAATGCCAACATTGCCAGAAGGCATGATCGTTACATTGCTAGTGTTACTTGTTCCAAAGGAAAGTGGATATGCACCTGTTGTCGTTATTGCTGCTCCTTCTCCAGCAGGAGATCCAGTAAGTACACTACCTGCGTATGCACTCCCCGAATAATCTATTTCAAGGGCGTGCAAAGCATTGTTTTGATCATTGTATAATCGGAATGTAGTGTACCCAACCGAAGAGGTATTCCGTATATTTTGTCCATTCCCAACAACTTCAAGTGGAAACTGAGGCGAGGCAACCCCAATTCCAACATTCCCATTGATTGAGGTTCCAATTCCTGATGTAGTAAACCCGCTTGGTACGTATAGTGCTGGAGTTTGCGCAAGCAATTCAAAAGAAATTAGCTGAAAAACAAGGAGAATTTTTTTCATTTTGTTTAAGTTTTGATTTTTTACCTCACTGGTATTACCAGAGCCAATAATAGTTATTGGATAATCTGGATTCAAGTCGTATTTTTCCGACATCCTTCTCCTAAACCGATGGCTAATTCAACCGACTTCCGTGAGGCCAAATCCAAGAAAATTCTGTTGGTTGATGATCAAAAGGTATTTCGGACAGCCTTTCTTAGGCTTCTATCATTGATTATTGAACCACCATTTGATTTCGTTGAAGCTGAAAATGGCCTTGAGGCTTTGCGTGTGATGAACGATGGAAAATTTGATTTGATTTTCCTTGATGTGAGCATGCCCGTTATGAATGGGTATGATGCCTGCAGAAAAATACTCTCTCTTGATCCAAGGCAACCCGTAATTATTCTCACCCGACACAACGAGTCCGATGTTGCCGCTTACTTCGTTAGCCTGGGCGTTTCCTTTATCACAAAAGATGCCTCTTTTGAAGAGATCAGAGATGCGATAAATGCTGCAACCAATGGCCGACAATACTTGCAAGCACTGCATAAAACTTCCGTTCATTCGTTTCTAGGCTCAAAGAAATTTGAATTGAGCATGCAAGAAAAAAAATTGATTCAACTTTTACAGAATGGTCATTCAAGCAAAGAGATTGCTGAGACGTTGAATTTGACGACTAAGACGGTTCATACCTACCGCGAGCGATTAATGAAGAAAACCGAGACCAAAAATGTGGCACAGCTTATTTCTTTTACATTGAAAACTGGGCTTGTTGAATAGGTTGCATTTTATTTCATTGGAATAAATACTTCGAGTCTGTTTGGAGGGCCAGGTTCGCTTCGTAAGTTGCCTCCTAATAATTCCAACCGGTTCTGAATACTCAGAAGTCCTAACCCTGAACTTGATGTTTTCTCAAAGAATTTATAAGCCTTTCCATTATCAACCATGCAAATAATCAAAACTGGTCCGCTCAATATCTCTAAGGAAAGAGCCGTTCCGCCAGCGTGTTTATAATGGTTATTTAATAGCTCTTGAATTAACCTGAAAATTTCCAAAGCTCGATCGCCTGTGACTTTCTGCAAAAATCCGTGAGCTGAAAAAATCACATTTAACTTGTTGATTCTTTTCCACCTATAAATTAACTCACTCACCGCATCGATAAGTCCTAGCTTTTCAATATTACTTGGTAACAAATTTTGAGATATACTACGCGTAGCTTCAATGGCCTCAATCAATAAATTATTTGATTCCGCAGCAATTTCATCTGAAGTGGCGGAAAAGGAATGAGTGAGTGTTACCTCATTATTCATCTTGATGGCTGCTAGAATTGACCCAATGCCATCATGGATTTCTAACGCCATCTTCTTCCTTTCGCGTTCTTGATAAGTCAATGCTGTTTTGATCAATTCAATTTGATGTCTCCTTTTAAGTCGACTCACTTCCACTTCATGTCTTTCCTCAATTTCTTTCAACTCCTTCATCTTTTCATGAAGGTCTCCTTTGGCCAAACCAATTTTGCGACATAGAAAACAGAAAATTCCTGCGAGAATTGCCACTAAAGCTGCGATAAATAGTAGAGCCATAAATCAAAGGCAATTTATATCACGCTCTTCGATAATTTCGCTCAGTTTACTTTTTGTTAATACATCTTTTTGCCAGATTAAAACTAGATTAGAAAGGAAGAGAATTTATTCATCACGAAGGGCTTTCGACACTGAGTAAGTCAACAAAGGGGAAAGCCTCGGAAAAGATGATAAATTGAGAGTTCTCTAATAATTAAATTAGCTGTGAGCCAATAAACAAGTGCTTTTCGAATTGCTTTTCGAATTGGTAAGCGAAATAAAATTTAGATGTGTAACTACCTGACAATCAGAGCGGGAAACGAGGCTCGAACTCGCGACCCTCAGCTTGGGAAGCTGATGCTCTACCAACTGAGCTACTCCCGCTTTATTCATTCAATATTCCAAATTCCAAATTCAAATTCCAAATATGGATTTCGATTTTTTAAAAGTCGATTCGCTGCAAAAGAAAAAACCAGTCCGTGGGGACTGGCCAATTTTCCTGATTACCTATTTTTTTACTTTTTCCTAAGATAAATATCTCCATTGTAAGTTTGAACGGTAATCTCTGGGCCGCCTCCATTTACTTCGGCCTTTACCCAATCGTCAATCACCACTTTATAAACACCCGTCTTCGACTCCGTTTTCGTTACTGGACTTGCCTTTTGCACCTGGGCATCAAATCCCGAATAGATTTCTCCCATTTTTGTTTTCATCTTAAAACTTCCCTTAAAGCCGGTAGGGAAAGTAAGGTCGATATCACCATTGTAATTTGCATACGACAACGGTGTGTCGGGAGTCAATTTATCGTAGGCAATTTTTATATCTCCGTTGTACGTTTCTGCTACCACCGTTCCTGAAATGCCCGTGGCAGTAATTGCACCATTATAATTGACAAGCTCAACGATGCCGGTAATGTTATTCACTTCCAAGTCGCCATCGTTGTAGGTTTTCAATTTGAGGTTGAGGGTGGAAGGCACCTCGACCGTTACTTCAATTTTCGAATTCCAGTTCTCTGAATTGATCTTAATGGTGTTCTGATATTCCGAGGCCTCCAGGTTCATCGTGCTGCCTCCTATTTTTTTCAATCCGGCTTTACTGGAATGCTGATGCTTATCATCTTCATCCCGTTCTTCCCGCTCCTCACGTTCATCCCCGTTGTCTTTTAGGCTGTTATATTTTACATACACATCTTTCCGCGCGGTGCCTTTTACTTTGATAGAACCTGTTTTAATATCCACAATCACTTTGAAAGCCCCTGATGGATTAGAGAAGGGGACAGTAAATTCGCCTGAATCTTGCGCTCTTAAAATCGCACTTACTGACATCAACATTATTACCAATAACTTTTTCATAACTTTTTCTTTTATCGTTGTTAATTACTTTTTTCTTTTACAATCACATCACCATTAAAGGTTTCAAAATCCAGAACCGCACCTCCGCTGCCAATTTTATAGCGGTTTCGACCTATCTTCAAATTTGTACCCTGATCACTTTTCGTTTTCACTATGGTCGCAGGCATCCCTTCCATCTGCTGCACGTTGGTATAAAGGTCTCCGTTAAATGATTTGAAGCTGACATCTGCAGCAAGTCCTTTTACAAAGAGCGCATTGATATCACCATTCAACGAATAGTATCTGCTGTCTTGATTAGGGTTTCTTGAATAATCCACATCCACATCACCATTGATGGTACTAGCGTAAGTTTGTCCAGCCAAAGCACTCAGCTTGATTGCCCCATTCACATTTTCGGCTTTCACCCTACCCTTTACATTCTCTACCGTCACGTTCCCGTCATTGACAGTCGAAACTTCAATGTTGATGCCGCTTGGTACTTTCACGGTGAAGTTGAAAGTATAATCATAAGGGGAGTTGCAGTCGCCATTGTTGCAATCCCATCGGTATGACCAGCCATTGTTGTGTTTTCGATTGTTGCGGTAACCAAAATGGTTACACCCTCCGCCTACGTACACTATAAGTGTGTCGAGTCGGTCAATTTGCTGCAATTGCATTTCCTTCTTTCCTTGCTCAAGCCGAGCGTCAGTCTTTGCTTTGATTGTCCGCTCAGCTTCAATCAGAATTTTGTCGCCATCGTAGCCTTGCACTTTTATTGAACCATTAATATTAGCCAGCACAAGGGTATTTGATAAACCCGTCTTTTCAAATTTTAATTCGCGGGTAATTTTATCCGAGAATGTTTGTGCGTTGACTAACAGTGGCAAACACATTACGATTAATAACTTCGTTTTCATTTTATTTCGTTTTTTCATTTGCAGAACACATCAAAAAAATTTAACCGTCATTGCGATGACTTTGAGGGTAGCGCGAAGCAATCTCCATTCCAGGGGATCGCTTCGCCCCTTACCTACACCCCTCGCTGGTGCTCGCGATGACGAAAATGTTTATTCATGAGATCCATTTTCAAATCAATACTTTAATGCTTTCTTCAATCCGTTGCTTCACTTCCTTAGGCGTAGATTTCTGCTTTAAGATTTCTTTCAACGCCTTGACCGATGATTTTTCTTGCAGCGCGGCCATCAGTTCTGCCATCGCTACCTGCACAAGCGGTGAATCTTGCTGTGCTATGGCGCGGACTAACCCTTCCCTTACCGTTGGCGACTTCGCATAATTCTGTAAGGCGTCCAGGGCAGCGAGTCTCACGTTTACACTGGGATCGGAGTTCAAAGTTTTGAAAAGCGCTTCTGTTACCTTTTTACTTGGCCCTTGAATTTCTTCACTCAGGCTCACGGCCTTTAACCGATCAGTTGCAGACTCTTTTTCCAGCATAGAAATCATGATCATCTCTTTCAGTCCACTTACTTCTTTGGCTAACTCCTTGACTTCCCCACCACCTGAATTCTTTTGCAGAACCGAACCGCCTATAAAACCGAGCACTACCAATACGGCTGCGACAGAAAGTTTGGGTACCCATGAATCGAAAGAAATCCAGGATAGAGAAAAATTACTTCGTTTCGACTTTTCTTTTTCCTTGGTTAACATGGAATAAAAATTCCGATCGAGGGTTTTAGAAGGAACAACCGTTGAAATTTTATCGATGCTTTCATCCAACTTAGCAAGCTCTTGAAGGCGAGTAAGCTCCACCTCACCAGACTCAATCAACAACTCTAGTTCCAGTATCTCCGAAGGATCGGCCAACCCTTCATTGTACTTCGCAATCAGCTCTTCAATTTTACTCTTGTTCATGATCTCTACTTTTAAATATTATAACATTTGCAACGATACTTGATTCTGGATTCTAGTTAGCGTCCAGTTGCCAGTATCCAGTTACCAGAATCTAGTAACCAGCATCCAGCCCCTCACATCATCTTCTCCACCTGCTGATAAATCACTTTTAAATCTTGCAACGCCCTAAACACTTTAACTTTTACGGTTCCTTCTGTGCATCCTAAAATCTCCCCAATCTCTTTGTACTTCTTCTCCTGGTATTTGCTTAGCAACAAGACTTCCCTTTTGTCTTCCGGCAACTTCTCCAAGGCAATCGCCAACATGCGCTGTTCATCTTCGCCTTCCCACTCCAATAGGGGGTTACCCTCATCTTTAATTTTCCCTTCCCATTTTTCTACTTTTTCGTGAATGACTTTATTCTTTCGGAAGTGATCGTTCTTCACATTACGGGCAATGTGAAACATCCACGTCCGAAAATCGCCCTCACCGCGAGTTGCGGCCTCAACATCTTGCGGGGAGCGGAACAGGTGCTTGTATTTCAAAATTCGCATGAACGTATTTTGCACCAGGTCTTCACCCAATTCCTTATCGCGGACCATGCCCACGAAGAATCCAAGCAACGGACGTTTGTACCGTTCGTAAAGCAGGCCAAGTTTTTCGGGGTCACCGTCCCGCACTTTTGCCATCAGGTAGTTATCAGAAAGCGCTTCCAAATTATGGGGTTCAGGTAGGGAAACTAACGAATTATTAAAAGGTTACCGACAATTCAGAAATATTTTGAAAGGAAGGTTTTCCTTATCAACTGATGTCTCCATATAATGGAATTTATTTGGTTTTACTTTGTGAAATCTTAGTGCCTTTGTGGTTCAATTTTAGCACTTTTACATTTGCCACGAAGCGACTAAGAAACATCAGTTAAAAAATCCTTTGTATTTTTCGAGATAAGTTAATCCCGAATGAAAAATTTTAAAAACAACAGTCTTTACGCGTTTAGTCTTTTGGCTATTTTCAGTTTTCACTTTATTGAAAACCCCAAACGAAAATTGGTTTGGAAGGATGAATTCGACAATATGGGCTTGCCCGACTCCACGCGTTGGAGCTATGATTTAGGTGACGGTTGCCCCAATGTTTGTGGCTGGGGAAACAACGAGGCCGAATTTTATACCCGCGACTTGAAAAATGCGCGAGTGGAAAATGGAAACCTCATCATCGAAGCCCGGAAAGATTCGATGGGCGAAATGGCGTTCACTTCGGCACGGTTGGTCACAAAGTTTAAGGGCGATTGGAAATATGGACGCATTGAAGTGCGCGCTAAATTGCCAAAAGGCAAAGGAACGTGGCCTGCCATCTGGATGCTTTCTACCGACTGGAAATATGGCGGCTGGCCTGCAAGTGGTGAGATCGACATTATGGAACACGTGGGCTACGACCCGGGAGTGATTCACGGAACGCTCCATTCCGAAAAATATAATCACATAAAACACACGCAACAAGAAGGAAAATCTACCGTGGTAGATTGCCAGGATGCCTTTCACGTTTACGCCATTGACTGGACGGCATCACAAATTGATTTTTCTATTGACGAGAAAATTTATCATTCAGTAAAAAGAAACCCATCCGATGATTTCAACGGTTGGCCGTTTGATCAGCGTTTTCATTTGATTTTAAATGTGGCTGTGGGTGGAAACTGGGGAGGCCTTCAAGGTGTCGATCCATCCATCTGGCCACAGCAAATGGTGGTGGATTACGTGAGGATTTACCAGGATTAAATTCAAAATTATAAATCATAAATTCCAAATCTTAGATATCAAGGTGTTTCAAAAACAAAAACTAATCCTCGCATCCGCTTCGCCACGAAGGCAATTCCTATTAAAAGAAATTGGACTTAACTTCACAATCGATCCTCCGCACATCGATGAATCTTTTCCGGAAGACATGCCCATTGAAAAAGTCCCCTGCTACCTGGCCGAAAAAAAAGCAAGGGCACTGCTTCCGAAAATCACTGATGAAATAGTTATCGCCTCCGACACGGTTGTTATTTTAGGGAAACAAATTTTGAACAAACCGGCCGACAGACAAGAAGCCATAAAAATGCTTAAAGACCTCAGCGACAAAACCCACATAGTGATCACCGCAGTTTTCTTATTGAGCAAAGAAAAATCAGATTACTTTGAAGACCACACGGATGTTACCTTCAAAAAACTTACCCTGGAAGAAATTGAATTTTACGTTGATCATTATAAACCTTTCGATAAAGCAGGGGCTTATGGAGCCCAAGATTGCCTGCCTGGCGGAGTGAATCCCTGTTCCCATGAAGAAATTAATTTTTTAGAACGAATAAATAAAGTTGATTTGATCCAAAAAACAATCTCCGAAACGAAGGCTGGGATCGGAATTGTAATCATTGAAAAAATTGTGGGTTCCTATTTTACAGTGATGGGGTTACCAATACATAAGGTATACCAACGATTGAAACTGTTCTGAGTTTTGGAGATTTGGCTATAATCAAAAACAAATTTAATCCATATAATTCATTAAGGTAAATTTAGAACCGTATTTATGAACGATTGAAACATGACATATAGCTTAAATGATTATCACTTTGAATCACTACAGAAGACTCATCAAAGAGAGATTGATATTTTAGAAAAATATAAAATAGTCAATGATTTCCTAAACAAGAATGATTGGCTATTCATTTCCCCAATATTTTTTCAGGGATTTGAATTGAATCAGATTTTCGAGTTATCCAAAAAACAAGGAAATCACAAAAAGAAAATCACTGAAATAATTGCTCGTAAATTCTATTATCTGAATTGGACAGCCACGTTTGTTGATGGCTACTGCTCACGATGCAACCACATATTGCCATTCTTAAAATCGATTGAACAAAGTATTATCCTTGCATTTCAAAAAGATTATGAAGGAAGCGTTAAAACCTTGATACCAATAATAGAAGGAATCCTTAGAAAATATCTGGTTACTGAGAAAGGTTATGACAACAATAACATTAGTTACGAAATTCTAAAAAAGAGTTTCGAGCTAATTAAAATAGACATAATAACAGCAAACCAAGAAAGGATGAAAAACTTTTATGATGAAAATAAAACCAGAATTTTGTTTAGCAGGGAGCAATTAGAGGAGCTTTTGAAATTTGACAATGAGTACTACGGAACTTGGTTCTCCTTTGTCAAAGATTTTATTGAAAAATCCTTTTATTTAAATACCAACTCAAAGAGTATTACGAATGAAGTTAACAGGCATTCTATACTCCACAAGTTTGGGGATGATTTTTCATACGACTTTGAAAATTTTATTAAAATCCTTTTCGTTATTCAGTTTTTAACTTGGGCATTTCTACGAAAGGAGGGGAAATCATTGCTAAATAAAATCAACTCAAGGTTATTTTTAGACAAGTTAATATCCTATAAAAATATCATCAGAATTTCTCAAAGACTCAATTATGAAAAACATATTTTGTACAAAGATAAAAGAGGATATAATTTAGAATTATTAAAACATGACTTCAAACCGACAATTGATTTGCCCTTGAAGTTAAAGCATAGAATTTTAATTGCTCTTTCGAGATGGTTTGACAAATTTCTCTGGGTAAAAGGGATGAAGTAACTTTGCAGCTACACTTAACACATCTTTTCTGACTAACAAGGAGTAATGAGCATCATCGCGATATCAACCTTAGTCTTTTTTAGCATCGTCATCATCATTTTACTTACCTCAAAATGGAAGCTCAATGCATTCATTGCACTTTTCCTTGTCTCCTTATTTCTTGCCCTTGCCGTAATGCCGACCAGAGACATTGTCACCCTGATGAAAGAAGGCTTTGGCAACACCATGGCCGCAACGGGCTTCCTGATTATCCTCGGGGCAATCATTGCCATTCTGCTCGACAAAACAGGGGCAGCCATTACACTTGCTAACTATATTTTATCAAAGACCGGAGAAAAGAATGCAGCCGCGGCATTAGGAATCACAGGCTTCCTTGCGGGAATGACCATTTTTTGTGATTCGGGTTTTATCATCTTAAGTGGACTGGCAAAATCTTTCAGTTCAAAAACAAAAAGCGCGATGCCCTTTATTGCGGGCGTGTTAGGATGCTCATTATATACCGTTCACTGTCTCGTCCCCACTCATCCCGGTGCGCTTGCTGCCGCTGGCATTCTTAATGTAAACATTGGAAATCTTGTGGTCGCTGGAATTGTCTTTGCTTTTCCCGGATTTTTGGCCGCTTATTTCTGGGTGCGTTGGATGACGAAGGGAATAGAATATTCGCCTTCTCTTGAAAAAGAAATTTCCGTTAACTCCGATGAGCAGATAAGTCCAACCGTATTAGCATCCTTTTTGCCAATAGCCATTCCACTTTTATTGATCGCAATCGGCTCCTTACTAAATATCTTAAAGTTGAGCGCTGCAAATTCATTCGTCAGCATCTTTGTTTTTATTGGGCAACCCATTATTGCCTTGGTGATTGGCGTTGTTTTCGCTTTGCGCTTGTTAAAAAACAAAACAATGGCTACCGTCAATTCTGTTTTTGAAACTGCCATCGAAAAAGCTGGACCGATCTTGATTGTGACCGCGGCAGGCGGAATGTTTGGAATGATCATTAAAGAAACCGGTGTGGGTACTTCTGTAGGTATGGCGTTAAGCTACACAGGACTTGGTTTGGCGATTCCATTTTTGATTGCTGTTATTTTGAAAACCGCACAAGGTTCTTCTACAGTAGCAATTATTACCACTGCTTCCATTGTCGTGCCGATGCTTCCTGTGTTAGGTCTGGAATCCGAGTCGGGTAAATTGTTTACCATGCTGGCCATGGGAGCTGGCTCAATGATGGTATCGCACGCCAATGATTCGTATTTCTGGGTGATCACCAAGTTCTCAGGCATTCATGCGGACATTACGCTGCGTGTTTTCTCTACGGCTACCGCAATTATGGGACTGACAGTTTTTATTTGTGTATGGATTGCATCTCTCTTTTTTAGTTGAGGTTAATGAATAATTGAACTTATGCAAAACAATCATGAACGTCATTTCGAGCACCTGCGAAGGATTTGTGTGGCTGCGCGAAGCAATCTCCTTCCTGATCCCGATTGCTGTCGGGACTATCGGGACGGGGGATCGCTTCGCCCTTCCCACTTTCCACGTGGCGCTCGCGATGACGTTAAATTATTAGTTTTTTTTACATCTGTGAATAAATTCTCATGAGATGAATCTTAAAAATATCGCTGAACAAATTTTTCGTGCAGGTGTAGAAAGCGTATTGCCTGATAAGTTGATTCGTAATCAGGTGTACATAAAGGATTCAATCCTTTGCATTGCGTCCTTCCATTTTTCATTAAATGATATTCAACGGATTTTTGTGATCGGTGCGGGCAAAGCCAGCGCTTTGATGGCCAAAGAAATCGAAAGTATTTTGGATGATCGAATTACCGCTGGACACGTGGTAGTGAAATACGGACATGCATGCCAATTGAAAAATATAGAAGTTACAGAAGCAGGACATCCTGTACCGGATAACAATGGATTTCTGGCCACCAAAAAAATCCTGGAGATTGCCCGCCAAGCCAATGAACACGACTTAATAATATGCCTGTTGTCAGGTGGAGGTTCTGCCTTGTTAGTGGATTTTCCGGAAGGCAGCAGTCTGAACGACATCATTGCACTTAATGACCTTTTATTAAAAAGTGGAGCAACAATAAAAGAGATCAATGCCGTCCGTAAGCACTTGTCGAATGTAAAAGGCGGTCAGTTGGCGAGAGTGGCATTTCCCGCGAAGGTTATAAGCCTTATCTTATCCGATGTGATTGGCGATCCGCTTGATGTCATCGCCTCGGGACCCACAGTGCCCGATACGTCTACATATAAAGACGCGATCAGCGTACTTGAAAAATACAATCTGCATACTCAAATTCCTCAGTCCATAATTAGTCATTTAAAAAAAGGAGTAAGTGGAATTTATCTGGAAACACCAAAAGATGACGATGCAGTTTTCAAAAATACCCACAACTTACTAATTGGAAGTAACAAAATTGCATTGGAGGCAGCTCGTCAAAAAGCATTAAATCTAGGGTTGCATCCAATCCTCATTACAGCTGAATTGCAAGGTGATGCCAGCAAGGTTGCCGAAGATATTGTGTCGGCCGCATTGAAATATCAAAAAGATAGTCTCGTTAAAAAACCTTGTTGTCTGCTTTTCGGAGGCGAAACAACGGTTAAAGTAAGCGGTAAAGGAACAGGTGGAAGAAATCAACATTTGGCACTAAGTGCCGCCTTACTTTTAAAGGATAAAAAGGGAATCACCATACTCGCAGCAGGTACAGACGGAACAGATGGACTAACAGACGTTGCCGGAGCGGTGGTCGATTCAACTACCAATGAATTTGCCGCAAAATCAAGTATTGAATCTAAGAAGTATTTGAACAACTTTGACTCGTTTCATTTTTTTGAAAAAGTAGGTGGCCATATTACTACTGGGCCAACAATGACTAACGTAATGGATTTGGTGATTGTAGTGGAGGAATAAAAGGCAAAATATTTGATTTACGATATTAAGGCACTGATCAGGTAGCCCCGCTGGGGCTGTCAGATAATGCATTTCGATTTTTACAAACAGGCAATCCCTACGGGATATTTCCCCATTAGGGGCGACCTGTTAATAGATATAGACAAGGAATGTATGATTTAGCTCTGTAAGAGCTACCTATGTATGTCCGTTTGTAAAAAAAGAACCCAAATTCAAAAAGCAGTTCGACAATTTTCGCTTTATACAAACAGGTATCCAAACGGGATATTTACCGTTAGGGGGAGGAAAATTCACAATCACCGTGACAGCCTGACATAATAAAAATCATGGATTAATAGTTGATAAGGAATTTGTTTCAACGGAATAAATCAAGAAGCATGGAGTCAATCTTTTTTCGATCGCTAAGATTTGTAAAAAGAACTATATGGGCAATCATTGTTGCTTATATGTTGGGAATGCACAATTTTTATAAGGGAGAAGACAAGACACCTGATGATCTGGGAGTAATAATTGAAGCTAACGAAGTGCAAGAAGATGGTGCACCAAAAAAGACTGACAAATTCAATACCTAAACAGGTAACCTTGTTTATTTTCAAATTTTCAATGCCCCTAACAATTCGTCATTCAAAATCGAATAGGCACATTTAAAATGCTCCAGCGGGCAATCTTTGAAACCATGCAATCCACATGGGCGACACTCAAGTTTTTCTTTTGTCTCAACAATAATGGATTTATCTGACAGTGGACCAAAGCCAAACGAAGGAACGGTAGAGCAATACACGGCCGTCACAGGCGCGTTCATGGCCGAAGCCAAATGCATCGGTGCCGAATCATTAACGTAATTCATCATCGCATCTTTCATCAGGGAAGCCGATTCAAGAAACGAAAGTCGTCCTGCTAAATTAATAATGCCCTCAAAGCCAACAGACAATCGGATAGATTCACAGATATGATGGTCAGCGGGGGCGCCTAATAAATAAACCTTTTTAATCGAGTTCTTTAGCGAAATCAGGAAGTCGATCCACTTTTCGGGTGGGAGTTGTTTGGTGAACCAAACGGAAGTAGGCGCGATGCAGATATACCTTTCCGTTTTGCGATCCTTGACCGATTCAAAATCCTTTTCTGTAGGATAGAGCTTTGGCTTAGCAAATACTGAATCTGTTATCGACTCAATCAATTGATGATTTCGTTGCACTTCATGTACACTGCCTATCTCGTGATTGATTTTTTTGTCCAACAAAAAAGAGAATAGATTTTTATCGAATCCAATTTTCATTTTACTTCCCGACAAAGCCGTGATAAAACCCGAGCTGGCATAGCGATGAACGTTGATCACACAATCGTAACGATTCCGTCTAACTCGAAATATAATTTTCAGTAAATTAAAAACCTTTAACTGCTTCTTATTCCAAATTAAAACACCACGAAGCTTAGGATGGTTTTTCAATAAACCTTCGTTGCCTTTGCGCAAAAGAAAATCAATGGACGCATTTGGATAATGTTGACGGATTTTTTCAATCAATCCAGTAGCTAATATTACGTCTCCAATAAAGGCCGTTTGAATGATCAGAAAAGATCGAGGTGCTGCCGGCATTATTTGTGGAACTCAGTTTTGTAGGATGCCATGGCCTTCTCAATGATTTTCATAGCTGTTTGTTTGTCTTGAAAATCAGGCACCGTGACAATCTTATTTTCAAGTTTTTTATAACTCTCAAAAAATTCTTTCAACTCCAACTTAAAATGACTTTCTAATTCACTAATATCGTTCAAGTGCTTGGTGTTCGCATCGTTCTCTGCCACCGCTAAAATTTTTTCGTCACCCAAACCCTGATCGATCATGCGCATGACACCGATCACACGGGCAGGAACCAAACACAGCGGTTGAATTGGTTCGCGGCATAAAATCATAATATCCAACGGATCGTGATCATCGCCCAGCGTCTGTGGGATGAACCCATAATTGGCAGGATAGTAAACGGCAGAATAGAGAATTCTGTCCAATTTAAGTAAGCCTGTATTTTTGTCCACCTCATACTTGGTGCGCATGCCCGTAGAGATTTCAACTATTCCATTGATGAATTCTGGCGGATTATCGCCAACCGGAGTCTCGTGCCAAGGGTGTTTAATCATACTGCAAAAGTAGAAAGTTATAAGTGATAGTAATAAGCAAATAAATAGAGGAAGCCTCCTACTTTCAACTTAAAACTTATAACGTTTAACCTGCTACTACTTATTCTCCGCTTTCTTTTCTTCCTTTTTGGCTACTGTTATTTTATCACCATCTTTTAATCGTTTGGAGACAACCAAGAAAGGCCCCGTAACCACTTCCACACTATCCTTAAGGCCAGAAAGGATTTCGATGTTATCATAATCACTGATGCCCGTTTTTACCTCAACCATTTTAGCGACTCCCTTTTCATTCACAAATACAACCACTTTATCTTCTTTCTTTTCAGGAGCTTTATCTTTGGCAGAGGTCACTTTTCGATCACTATTGTCGCGTGGGCCACCATCATCAGGCCCACCTTTTTTCTTATCAACCTTATTTAAGTCGGCTGGGCTTCTTGTAGTTACGGCCGCCAAGGGTACGGACAACACGTTATTCTTTTTACTCGTGATGATCTCCACACTGGCTGTCATCCCTGGGCGAAAGGGATACCTGTTTCCTTTTTTTATCAGGTCAACGTAACTAGAACGTAAAATCAAAATCCGCACTTCAAACTCGGTGATGGCATCGGTCGATGTCTTATCCTTGGCCGTATTGGCAATATTGGTGACCACGCCTTTAAACTGTTTATTAATGTTAGAGTAGGCATCTACATCAATAAGCGTAGTGTCCCCTAAGTGTACCCGCACGATATCGTTTTCATTTACGTTTACGCGCACTTCCATCACGTTTAGATCGGCAATACGCATCATTTCGGTTCCCTGCATCGTAGCCGTTCCCAGTACCCGCTCGCCTTTTTTTACGCTCAATTTGGTAACGGTTCCCTTCATCGGAGCCACCACCGTAGTTTTGCGCAAATTCTCACGCGCTTCGTTCACTGAAGCCTCTGAACTGCTCACCACATATTTTGTTGCCTCAAGGTTTTGTTTGGCAGAAGCCAAGTTATTTTTCGCAACTTTATAGGTCTGCTCAGCAAGCTGCCAATCGGCATCAGCAATTACTTTTTCGGCATACAATTTTTGCTGCCGTTTATAATCCAATTCAGCTTTTGTGAAATTCGCTTGGGCTACCAAGAGCGCGGATTTACTGGACTCCACATTTGCCTCCTGCTGGCTCAAGGAAGCTTCGTTCCGTTCCAATTGCCTACGGAGCACCTCCGGACGGATTTTTACTAACTGCTGGCCGAGTTTTACCGAATCACCGTCCTCCACATCCAATGCAATCAATTCCCCGGAAACTTCTGGCGCGATTTTTACTTCCGTCACTGGCTGAACGGTACCGGAGGCACTCACCTTTTCGGTGATAGAAACTTTCTTTGCTTTGGCGAATTCTACTTCAATATCACGGGACTTTCCAATCCAGCCCATTTGTTTTCCAATAATGAGGAAAAGGATCAACACAATAAGGATGCCGATGCCCCAATACATTAAGCGGTTGGATTTTTTCTTTTGTTTAGCCATGGAAAAAGTTATAAGTTGATGATTAAGAGTTAATAGTTAAATGGCGTATTGGTTGCAAATCGATTTAATATTCGATGGATTTGCCTTCGTAGAATTCAAGGATCTTTTTTTTCAGAATAAAATCGAACTTAGCCCTTGAAAGAGTTGATTTAGCTGTGAATAAATCGTTGGCCGAAATCTGGTACTCCACAAAATTGGCAGCACCGTTATCAAACCGTAAAGTAGTCATCCGATAGGCTTCTTCACTCGCATTCACCTGCTTTACCGCAGCAGCATATGTTTTAGCCGCTGACACCGCATTATTATAAGCTGTTTCAATAGCTTGACGCAACGTGTTTTCAGTTTCTTTCACTGTTATGTTGGCCAGTTCGCGATTGATAATAGCTTGCTGAACACCGGTACGGGTTTGGAATCCATTAAGTATTGGAATCGATAGACTCAAACTTATATTCTTATATAAATTATCGGTCAATTGGGTTGAGACATGATAGGAGTCAGATATAAGGGTTTGTTGTGGAACTGATGTGGTCACAGGCATGGAAGGATCGCCCCCAACATAACCAATTGTCTGTTGAGTATATGCTTTGGTAGTAGCATAGCGCGCCCTATCAGAGGCGCTATTGTAATTAGAAACTGCCGCATAGCCAAATGATAGTCGTGGATAATAAGAAGCTCTTGCCGCACGCACAGCATACTGGGCAGCATCAACTTTTAACAAAGCACTATTCACTTGAGGTAACGTTTTTTTAGAGATCGCGTAAATCTCATCGGTATTTTCGTTTATGGTCATATCCTCAACGGTGATTTTCGGAATAACCACTTCAAATTGATTAGAGGCAGGTACCTGCATGGATTGCTTCAACGTGAGCAGTGCCAAATTGTAGCTGTTTTCCTGCGTAACAAGATTTGTCTCGTTGGTTGCAACGGTAGCTTCCTGGTTGAGTTCGTTTGTTTTAGGCAAGGCCCCGGCGGCTACTTGCTTTTTAATACGCTCTAATGTTTGATTACTGGAATTAAGTTGAAATTTTGCGTTTTCATAAAGTTCTTTGTTTAGGATAACTGTGGTGTAATTCGTGACCACCGTGATAATCACATCATTCTTTGCTTTTTGTAAATCCAGATCGGCAGCCGATATGTACGTCTTATTTTGCCGATAGGTGAGTTGATTTTTTAGCCCATTGAATAAAAGTAAACTCCCAGTCAAAGAAGGGTTGACCGTTTGCGTAACTGCCTGGATGTATTGATAGGTTACCGGGTTCAGATTCCGGCCAGAATTTTGGCTGCCTGATCCATTTAGATTTAAAGTTGGTAAGAAGTTTCCTTTGGCAGTCATGAAACTCACCCGATAAGATTCTACATTATAGACACTTCGCTTTACAGTCAGGTTGTTATCCAATGCAATTTTTACACATTCCTGAAGGGTTAGCTCCTGTGCCTGCGCTGAAACATGAAACGAAACCAACGCAATTGCAGCGACCAGTAATAATCTATTCATAACTTACCTTATTGAATTTGGGGGATATAAATCACTTCTTTTATCCAGTTAAGACTCTTTAAATACTCAAATGTTACAGGTTTCATGCCAGAATCCATTTCGATCACCATACAAGCCAAATCGTTTTTTCCCTTTCGGGAAACGGACATGGTGGCAATATTGCATTCGTCATGGGCCAACACATTGGCAATAAAGGCAATGCTCCCCTTTACATCATCAGCAAAAACAATAATGGTATGCAGATTAGCCGAAAAATCTGCTTTGAACCCATCCACCTCTGCTATATTGATAATCCCACCGCCCTTGCTTTCACCTAAAACCTCAACCTGGCGTACTCCTTTCGTTAGTTTCAAACGTATGGAATTGGGGTGCAGCGTAGAAGCATTTCCCACCGATTTAAAATGGAATTTCAAACCGCTATTCGTGGCAATCTCTATCGCCTCTTTAATTCGCTTATCATCCGTTTCAAAATCCATTAAACCCGCTAAAATAGCCCGATCGCTGCCGTGGCCTTCATAAGTACGGGCAAAAGAATTATAAAAGATGATTTCAGCCTCCTCGGGCACACGACCTAAAATCTTAACCGCAGCACGGGCAATCCGCACAACGCCAGCCGTATGCGAGCTTGACGGACCGATCATAACCGGGCCAATCATGTCAAAAATACTGCTTTTTTCAGGCATAGGCTTTTAATATAAGTCTTGCATACGCAAAAATAGGGCAAAAGGATATGCCTAAAAGCAGAATTTCTTTATTGCGACAGTAAATAATCTATCCGCTGTGTCAGAATACCATCTTTTGTCAACAATAACTTTATCGAACAATCAGCTTCACGGTTTTGGTATTGCCAGCCCAGCTGACACGAGCAATGTAAATTCCCGAGCTAAGCGGTTGATCAACTTGCGCAATTTCTCCTGCGGCTAGGGATATTGGCCCGTCCAATTTTTGACCGAGGATGGTATAAAATTGAACTACCGAATTTTGAGTAGCACGAATATTTATCTTCTCATTTTGGTTTAATGGATTTGGCCAAACCGAAAGGGTATTCTCATTTTGATTAATGCTGGTGCTGTCTGATTTCAAAATATAAATCCCGCCTGTAATTGTGCCCGCTACAATCAGCGGATTAGTAGTAGAATAAAGATCGGCCGTAGTTAAAATTAGAAAACTACTTAAGTTTCGAGATTCAGAATCTTTCTTCAACATGTTTTCCACCGTCAGTGTGTCCGGTTGCGACTGTTCAGTTTGGAAATCGGGAAAGACAACAATTGATCCGTGATTGCCAACCAATAAATCCGGTTTCCCATCATGCCTTAAATCACTCACGGTGGGCGAAACACTGTACTGAATAATGTTAGAGTTCAATCCCATGAAACTTTGATTAGAAGGAACAAAAATAAGTGAACCTGTATTTCTATAATATTGCAAAGAACCGTCCGAGGCGCCCCAAAGAATATCCAAAAGTCCATCCTTATTTACATCGTAGAGCAAAACATTATCCAGTTGGTTAATCGTAAAGTTTATTGGTTCCGGACTCTCTCCACTGAAATCCATACTGGCCCCACCGATATTTTTTAAATAATATAATTGGGTAATTGATGTTTGCTTACTGGTTGCTGTAAAAGCCAAATCGGTTTTCCCATCGCCATTCACATCTACAAATTGGATTTTGATGTTATACAAACCGCTGCTCGATAACTGTTGGTAATCCTTCGTAACAAATTCGAATGCAGGCGCAGTGAAAGTGCCTGTATTTTTATAGAGGTAGATAGAAGCCACTGAATCCGGTACCGCCCAATAACTAATGAACATATCCAGATCCCCGTCATTGTCATAGTCGGCAAATGCGGGTGAGGCGTAACTCCCGGCATCAATCATCTGATCTTGTAAAAGATTGGGTTTCACAAAATTAAAATTCGGAAACTTATTGGTGCGCGTATTTTTATAAAACCAGGTTGAGTTAGAAAGATCAATATCCGTAGTCACCCGTGCACTTATATTCGTTGCCAAAATTAAATCTTTCACCCCGTCAAAATCAAGGTCTTCAAAATAAGCAGCAGGAAAAAGTAAAGAAGTTGGTTTGGACTTTGGGAAGCTCGTATGCGCAGTCATCACTGCGGAATCCAGCGTGCCGTGATTGGTCAACAGGTAAAGAGAATCGCAAGTCTGTTCCGAAAAAATCAAATCATGAAGGCCATCGTTGGTAAGATCAAGGGTCAATAAAGATTTTCCCACATCGTGTTGTACCCGACCGCCCAGCAGCTGACTACAGGTCTGTCCATAGACTTCATAGGCATACACGCCACAAGCACATTCTTGAAAATCTCCCCACTCGGTGGTAACCCGCACCAACTGCATCGAATCACAGCGCCCTGTATTTTCAATGCTCATGTTTTTATGAAATTCCAATGAACCAACCCCCACAAACCTCGCCACAATTATATCAAGGTCTCCATCTTCATCTACATCGTCAATAGACGGAATATCGGTGGCATTCATTTGCAAATTAATAGGACCATTGTATCCGATGGTGAGAAGCGGGTGACCTGGATTGAAAGGTCGCCAAGAGAGTGGGCCACCTGAAACGGTTGTATTGACAAAAACGTCTATCCCTGCAGGATCGCTGGTAAACAAATCCTTCTTGCCATCACAATTAAAATCGCGAAGCAAAACCCAATCCGTAATGGACGGTGGGAAAAAGGTTTCGTAATCGGGAGCGTAAGAATATTGATTTCCAATGTTGAGGTACGTAAATATTTTATTGGCCGTTCGGTCAAAGGCAACAAGATCCTCCATACCATCGCCATTAAGATCCATCGTGCTGAGTTGTGGAGAGTTCAATCCACCAGCCCAAGGCATAGCGATAGTCTTCCCTTCCACCTGTACCTGAATGGTTTGATCAAAATGATAAGTGTTTTGGGAATAAGAAGTAAGCCAAAGGAGTAGCAATCCGATGGCTAACAAAAATTTTGTTGAAGTATGAAATTCTGCAATCAAACGCACACTCAAATTTACGTATACAAACTTACTTCTTATTAACTGAAGGGACTCCGTTTTAATTGTACTCAGGTTTCTCTTATCTTAATATTTTCATCAAAAGGAATAAGTCAGTGCAACCGATGCGCTCTCATTAAATTGTGTAAGTCCATGATATAGATCCTCAGCCATCGGAAGTCCACCATTCATGATTAACCCAATGTTGCCACGTTGAACATTGACACCCACATGGCCAACCACAATATAGCCACTACTTCCAATCACCCGAGTATTCTGAAAATGATTGGTGCCGTTCACCACGAGGTTGAATCCTGCGGTAGGTCGAATCACAAACATCCCCGCGACAAAAGAATGGAAATAATTCATGGTCACGTAGAGCCGATTGCCGTATTGAAACTGTTGGGCATTTGACGTATTGATGCGGTAGGCAAGATTAGTCACAATGCCATTATTTCCTGATAGCAGATTGTGATTAACATTCAAAAGATAATCTGTACTTCCCGTACCCGGAGTCTGGCTGAAATCACCTACCGTAAATGCAGGATCATTGAGATTGACTATACTTTGACCCGTATGAAATTTAATCCCTCCACCTATCCAAAGCGCATTGGTGAACGATCTTTTAGTTTCTGAACCGGGCTTCATTTTGGTATAAAGTTCATAGTTCCCCAAAAGTGTAATATCGCCAAGACCGCTTGAGTTAACATCTCCTTCATCGCTCAGCTTGTGAACGGAGAGGTAAGGAACAAAGGCCATCATTTGAAATTTTCCTATTTTATAACCGCCCCAAATCTCTGCGGTGTGGAAATAATCACGACTATACTGTGAACCGCTATCCGTTTTAAAATGAGAATAGTTATAACGAACTCCAAAAAAAGCATTGGAATAGGTAGGCAACACACCAATTTGAAAATTACTGTTGCCGCACCCGCAATACGGACAAGCTAAGGTGCTATTAAATGAAAGGAATGATAAAATTAAAACAAGAAAAATATTTTTCATGATCGATTGATATTAGTTTGAAAAAAATAACACAACAATCCCAATGAGGATTGCCAGAAATAAGTGGGTTTCAAACTAATCCAGCGGGGGGCGTAGGAATAAGGAGGAGACCCCATCACAAATTGATGGCGTTGGGCTAATTGAAAAAGAAAGAATTTCTTCCGGGAAGAATGGGCAAAGGGTGAAATCAGAAACAAAAAATTCTACGCTCGCCATTTTTAATTGGGAAGCTATGCTTTTGGCGTGAGGCGTTTGATCGATCAATTGCATACCTCGCTCCAAAAAACATTTACCATAACACATAGTCATGGGTCGCTCTTTGTTAACACAATAATTCTCAGCAATGTAAGCTCTGTTGAGTTGAAAGAACGTAAATAAACCCGCTTGATAAACCGCTGGAAGGCTCAAGAGAACCAGAAACAATATCGCAAGGAGTTTTCGCACTGGATCACCTAACTATTTATTCGAACAAACACCGATTTGTACATTCGAAGAAGCCTAGAGTCGACACGGCTACCAATCCCAACCACACAGTTTTCATAATTATATGCGTTTTATCGACAACGCGAATGTACAATTTTTAAACGTTTGCAAAGGAAACAAATTACATTTGTGTTATGATAAAAAATTTCGTTTCTGATTCCCGAGAGTCCAGTAGGATGTTTAAGAGCAATTTGCTCGAATCAGTCTCCAAAGTGCACTACAGTGTGCCGCTGATCATATACGTCCCGCTGATTTTATACTTTTTATGGAACGCCTTTTCTATCGAGAATTTTAGCCTTCTTACCTTCTTTTTGAGTTTTGGTAGTGGCCTGCTGTTTTGGACGGCTACCGAGTACTCCTTGCACCGCTTCGTCTTTCATTTTGTCCCTAAGTCAAACTGGGGTCAGCGCCTCCATTTTATTTTTCATGGGGTGCACCACGATTACCCTAATGATCGGCTCCGGCTCGTCATGCCACCTTCTGTCAGTATTCCACTTGCTATTGGGTTTTATTTTTTGTTCCGATCAATTTTACCCCCCACCTGGCTGCCTTCTTTTTTTGCCGCCTTCCTGGTTGGCTACCTGATTTATGATATGTCGCATTATGCCTTCCATCATCTTTCCCTTCGAAATCCGCTCTTGAAAAAATTAAAGCAGCATCACATGCGCCACCACTACCATGAACCTGACAAAGGCTATGGCGTAAGTTCCGTGTTGTGGGATAAAATCCTGGATTCTGATTTTAAGAAATAAAATTTCTGTGGAGATTTATAAAGTCTATCACTTCTTCTCCAGTTTTAAAGGAGAAACGACATAGTCCTCTTCTTTTCTGATCATGGAACCCCGGCCTTCGCGTATTTCAAAGTTGCCCAACAAAATCGCTTCTGGCACAATGAAGGAAATCACTTTGCCAGTTGCGCGCCCCGGCAAGTTGTAGGCCTTTCTTTCTTTGGAAGAAGCCTCCAATTTTTTTAGCGAACGCATGGAAGAAGATCGCCAAGCCGCACCGCGGTAAATCTGTTCCTTTCCATCGGCTACATTAATTTTTGTTACGTAACCGATGGGCGAACCAAAATTATTTTCATCACTAACGAAATAAGCATACTCCAACCCTTCTTTTTTCGCTTCAGCTAGAAGTATTTTTTTCATTTCATTCAACGGTACCCCGTTGTCAGTAAATATTTGAATCACTCCCGGCCCTCCCGAATGACCATTGGCTGTCTGTTCTCTTCGGATCAGAGATCGGTCATTCAACAAATTCTTAAGCACACCCTTCTCTATCAACACCAATTCATCAGGAGGTACTACACCTTCTGTGTCAGCACTAAAAGAACCTAATAAATCAACTCCAGCAAAAGAATCTAATTTCGGTGTAGCACTAACCCGAATGCTTTCATTCACTACCAGTTTATCAATTTTTGAGTTGATTCCCTTATTTATCCCTGCATCCATCTCATCTTGCTTTTCAAGATCATTAGTAGCCATCAGGCTCTCCCCAGGAGAAAATAAACTTTCGGCAAAGGTTGAGGCAACAGATTTCCCTAAAAAAAGTACTGGGCCGAAGTAATCATCTTTGTAGAGTGATATTTTTTGAGCCTCTATTAATTTTCCGACAAACGATTTAATTTCCCGTTCCAATAAATTCATGTCAAGGAAGTCATTTGGGTTTTTGACCAAGTGGGTAATCGCATCAAAGAAAAATTCACCTTTCCCATTTCGCAACTGAGCTGTCACTAACAAGGCAGAAAATTGTTGCGGTTTCTTAACTTGCGTCCCCTCGCTGTTAACAAGATAATTATATCCCTGACTGCAACTGATGACTACTCCGCTATTTTCAATTTCCGGAAATTGCCTAAAGATTGCAGAGGCTTTTCGTACATAGTCTTCCAAGGTTTCGATCTTAATATCGGCAAAGGTGTCCGTATTGATATTCGTGACTGGAGGTGTTTTTGCAAAAGTGCGGTGCGGCACTTCATCCAGAGTCTTGTTCTTTTGTTTCAAGGTGAGTGAATTTTTTTGACTTTGAACTGCGGCATTTCTATATACTACATCGGCCGTCACCCATAATGCCCGTCTTATACCAAGGTAATCATCGTCTAAGGGCAGATTAATTTCATTTGCCTTCGGCTGACTGAAAAGATTGTCATCAATGCTTTCATCATTCAACTCATAATCACCCACCAGAATTCTGACAGAGGATTTTTGTCGCTGAGGGACAATATTAGATTGCACTAGCGCACCCAATGAAGCTGAAACAACAAATGATTTATTATCCTGAATAGCGAAACTGACAAAAAAAGGCGGGGCATAATCTTTTAATTTCAGCTCTTTCATCGTCCGCTGCATTTCATCTCGCATAGCGGTTAAGATTATATCGTCTTTGCCTTGCGCCTTTGTATGACTTGATATACCAAGAAGAAGAAAAAGAAGAAAAAGAACTGAAAGAAAAAATTTAGTTCGCATATTCATATCTTAAGTTATCGTGAAGGAGGTGGTAAAAGCGTATTCTCATGGTCAAACTTCGGTTTTTTCTGCGTTTCAATTCTTCTGACAAACAAGGCAGGAGAAACAGCACTCACCGGCACAAACCCTGATTCAGCGCCACAAAATCCTGAGAATACTCCTTTCTGGTCTCCGGCTGCCACAATCTCTGAGAACATCGCCAAGGGGGTACCAATTAAATCAACTCCGCGAACCAATTCGTCACTCTGACCATTGACAAATATCCGGTATACTTCGGTGGGAAAAATATTAAACGCATTTGGACTATACCTACCTGTGTTGGTAAAGCCGCCCTGCACGTCATTAAATAAATAGCCAAATTGCTTCCCTTGCTTAACGCATTCCTTTATCAATAATTTTCTTAATTCCTCATCATGAAACGATTTTGTTGTTTCAACAATCAAATTCGATTGCCGTGATACGGCTTCAGCTCCGTTTGAACCACGGCCATGACCGTTGGAGTGAGCAATCGATTCAAGCGGTTTGCGCGACATCAAAAAAGTCTTCAGAATACCCTTCTCCACTACTTTCACTGGCCTGCCCTGTACACCTTCGTCATCGTATAAATAATAGCCATTCAAAGGGTGGCCTTGATATACCTTTCGAGTAGGATCAAAGGTGACGTTCATGGTTTTTGCAAGCACTTGCTCATTGAGCTTCTCTTTAAATGTCTGCCCATCTTTTTCATCACGAAGACGATGCCCTTCCACCCTATGGCCAAAAATTTCATGAAAAAAAACTCCTGCCACTGGGGCGCTAAGAATGGCCGGACCTGTGTAGGGTTCTGCTACTGGTGCATTTTTTAATTTTATCAGCAATCCACACATCGCAGAAATATCTTTCAACATCACTTCCAGAGAAGGTAGCTCATCCGGATTTTGCGCATAATAGGATTTATGCAGCGGCACGATATCCCCATCAGCCGCACGGATTTTGGCTGATATAAAAAGATAGACATAACTACTGTGTTGTACGATAGTCGATCCTTCTGAAGAAATAAAGTATTTGAAATTTGATTCTGAATGAAAATTCGTTTCACCAGTAACAATATCCTGTACGGAAAGAAAGGACTTGGACAATTCCCTTAGTCGATCCTCCCAGAATACTTTATTAATCTCTTTTTCAAAGGTATTAACGGTGGTATCAATGTATTGGGAGGATGGCTCTTTCGAGAAATCATACTTAATTTTTGGTTCAGCAGAAGGGTCTTGACTTTTTACCTCTTTGAATTCCTCCAACGCCATTCGATATTTGTTTTGAGTCGATTTCCAAACCATGTAGGCTATCACCAGTGTATCATTATCAAGAGGAAGAAATTCACCTCCGTGTGAATCAAAATCAAACCTGCCTTTCTTATCGGTTGGATGGGTGTTATCTAAACCATAACTCCCTACCTTAACATGCGTGGACAACATCCGACTATGATTGGCTGCTGATTGCGTAAGACTTCCGAAAGAAGCCTCGATATTGAGTTGCTTGGTGTCGGTAACCCGATAATCTATGTAGTAAGGCGGTTGATCCGTTTTTTTGAAGGAAGCTATTTCCCGGTTCAGTTCTTTCTTCAATACATTCATCAACGGTAGCGATTGACAGAATGCTGACGAGGTAGCGTAAACCAGAAAAAGAGAAGGGAAAATTTTCTTCATGATTTTCTTTTAATAAAATAAGTTTCAGAAAGATATAAGTTTTGAGGGCTGGCTCAAAACGAATTTTCTGTTTACCTGAATTGGCGATCAACGTCAATTTCTTTGTGACCGGCTAACTGTAAAATCTCCCTAACATTCAACCGAATCATTTCAGATAGGTCATCGGTCGGCAAATCATTGATGTCGCGGCCAAATGGATCTTCTATTTCTTCGGCTATCAATTCCACACTTAATAAAATAAAAGCAACCAACATGACCGTGGGGATCGTGAAGTAGCCAAAGAGGGAAATAAATCCAAAAGGCAGTGTGATGAGATAAATGAAAATAAATTTCTTGATGTACATCGTATAGGAGTACGGAATTGGCGTCTTCTTAATCCGCTCACATCCCCCCAGCAAATCGATAAAGTCCTTAAGTTCTTTATCAAGATTTAACAAATGATATCCAGTTAAAACATCTCGTTTATAGAGTTCATTTGTCTTTTGATGCATCGCGGTCATGATACAATTTGGCCGGTGTGAGCTGCTCTTCAATCGCTCTGTAAAAACAGGATCAGCAAGGTCAAGCTCAGTAAAATCCACACCGTTTCGCAAATGCTCTTTCATCGCGAAAACAAAATTGCCAATCATTTTGGCATACCACTTCCTTACCTCAGGTTGATCGACTGGTAAATAGGCATCCAACTTCAAAGCAAAATTGCGCGTACTGTTTACTAGTCCGCCCCAAAGCTTTCGCCCCTCCCACCAGCGATCGTAAGCTGAATTGGTACGGAAGACAAGAAACAATCCCAACACGATACCCAATAGGGAATGAACTACCGGGGATGAAGGAAACTGCTCAGGCCGTACATGCTGCAAAATAATGTAGCATGACAAGGCTGTAAATCCTCCCATAAAAGCCAGGGCTGGTAGTAGCGTTTTTAAAACCTGCTTGCTATACGAATGGAAAATCAGATCAAGCCAAACTTTAGGGTTATAGTTTACCATAATATTTAAACAGCTATTGGGGCTTTAATTCCCGGGTGGGATTGATAATTTAAAATTTCAAAATCTTCAAATACGTATTCAAAAATAGAAGCTGGTTTTCTTTTGATAAGCAATTTTGGTAAACTAAAAGGATTCCGAGCAAGCTGGAGTTTAGCTTGTTCAAAATGGTTGGCGTATAAATGAACATCACCACCAGTCCAAACGAATTCCCCCGGGGTCAAATCGCATTGTTGGGCAACCATCTCAAGAAGTAAGGCATAACTGGCAATGTTGAAGGGAACGCCAAGCAAATAATCTGCACTGCGTTGGTACAGTTGGCAAGAAAGTTTATTTTCGGCAACATAAAACTGAAACAGCGCATGGCAAGGCGGGAGTGCCATATTATCGACTTCGGCAGGATTCCAGGCGGAGACAATATGCCTGCGAGAATCCGGTTTGGTTTTTATCTGATGGATAACATTGGCGATCTGATCAATCTTCTTTCCATTGGGCGCAGGCCAGCTCCGCCATTGGCTTCCATATACCGGGCCGAGATCGCCATTTTCGTCTGCCCACTCATCCCAAATCGTTACGCCATTTTCTTTTAAATATTTGATGTTCGTTTCTCCTTTTAAAAACCAAAGCAATTCGTGAATGATAGACCGCAAGTGAAGTTTTTTTGTTGTTACTAAAGGGAAGCCCTTGGATAAATCAAATCGCAACTGCCTTCCAAACACCGACTTTGTGCCTGTTCCTGTGCGATCCGTCTTAACCGAACCGTTATCCAATATATCCTGCATTAAATCGAGGTACTGCCGCATGAATTCAATTTTCATGCAAATACGGGAAGAGTAACCAAACAAAAAAGCCCCTGCAATTCGCAGGGGCTTTTGCCCACCTCATCAACCCATCAAAATTTCTTAATTCCCGTCTTTGTTAATTGTTATTGTCTTGGACTTGCCATTTACAGAAATGGTAACCGAATTGCTGCACGTGGTGCCGTTGCCAAAATTCAAGGTATAAAGCGTAGCGGTAGAACTTCCCGAAGGCGTGACCGTTATCGTCTTTTCACCTGAAAGTGGTGCCAAGAAGCCAGTAGTTAAGCAATCGAAGCGATAAACAATATCTTTGGTGATCGCCATTACGTACGATCCTCCCTTTCTAGTAGTTCCACTAGCGCTACCTCCCGACTTGTGAGTAACGGTAGACTGAAGTGGCGTGGCAATCACATAATCCCAAACGACAGTGAAGTCGGCAATTCTTGTCAGCTTAGTGCTGTCAGGGAAGGTAAGGGTTAATTCTGTTGTGTGATGAAATGAAGCGGTTATATCTGTGGTTGTCGCTGTTGTGTCATTAACTGTTACCGTGGAGGAGCCAGAAACCCTCACATTATTCCTATAGAAATTACTGAAGGTAATCGTTCTTTTTGAACCTGCCTGAAGCCTTGATCCCGTGTAGGCAATAATTATCTCCCCTTTTCGGGTAACATCGCCGTTTGTTACTCCTGCACCATAATCAATTGTGATGGTGCCATATATACCATTAGGACCTTTGGAACCACTTATTGTAATAGTAGCACCTTTCAATCTACCATCTTTGTCGCCAAGCCCATTTATCTGGCCTGAAACACGGCCTTGCGAAAGTTGGGTATTTGTCACATTGGTCATGACCGAATTGGTAAGATCAGAGGCCTCACTTGAGGTTGTCGAAGATACTGATTCCGAGTTTACATTCTGAGAATCGGTAGCACTAAGTGGATTATCAATACTCTTGCTGCACGAAGCCAAAACGAAGATACATGCCACCATAGCAATGGATAGGTTTCTTAACGAAATTACATTTTTCATTTTCATAGAATTAAATTATTATTTTTTAGAGTTTCGATTTGAAAAAAAGTTTAATTGTGAATAAAAAATGCCTTGCCTTAAGCTGGTCATTCCCTTCTGTGATCATAATATAATTAGTCTCCTTCTGGGTTAACCGTTACCTGTTTAGCTTTTCCTTTTAGGATAACCGTGATTACGTTATCGCAGGAGCCATCACCAAAATCGATTGTATATTGTTCGGTGCCTACTGTTATTACTTTAGTGCCGCTTACAGGTATGAATACTTTTTCATTGCGACAGGAAACTTTATCAATAAGATCCTTCGTGATTTGCATGGAGTAGGTTTTTCCTCCTTTTGTCATTCCTGCAGCAGTACCGCCTGTCAACGTATGCCATTCATCGTTACTTGGAAGTGAAGCTCTGAACCACTCGCGGATAAGGTTATGCTCGCGAGTTACAGTCTTTCCATCGCCAAATGTAATTATGCCACCTGTCAAGATCGATTGAAATTCAAGATGGATGGAATCGACACTAAGTTGTGTTAAAATCGAGTCAATTCCTTTGATTTGGGTATCGTTTCTGGAAAAATTTGTGTGTACGCTAAAATAAGATCCGGGTATCCAACGCCTCCCGAAGTAATTAATTACAATGGTCCCTGAACGCTTAACACCTTCCTTGTCGTTGCAGGCTGGATCAAAGGTAATGGTAATAGTGCCTGCAGGTGCGGCTTTCGTGCCCGTGCGGTTAATGGTCACTGTTGCGCATTTCAGTCGATCATCACGGTCACCCAACCCAAAAACCGGTTCACTTGAACCACGGCTGCCTGCGTAGGTAGTGGAAGAAACACCGCCAATAACATTAGTGGCAATAACCGATGACTCGTTTGCATAAGAAGCTGAGGCCGATTCTGCATTCACATTTTGAGAATCAGAAGCACTAAGGATAGAATCTAAACTATTCGTGCAAGACGCCAGGGCGAAAATACCCACTACCACTAAAGCCGACAGATTTTTTCTTGAGTACATTTTTTTAGACTTAATTGACTTTTTTTGATCTGCTTACACTAATCGGGCAGTAAGAATCCTTTTTTACAAAAAGGTTTAAAATGAGGTCAAAAAAATTATAAAAAAAATAAAATCCCTTACTTCGCTAAATAAACCCATTTAATTGCCTTCTGGGGTCACAGTTACCTGTTTAGCCTTACCGTTCAAGGATATTGAAATAAGGTTATCACAGATGCCCGCGCCATAATCCAGCGTATATTGCTCATTGCCCACTTTCATTATTTTAGTTCCACTTACCGGAATAAATACCTTATTAACCCGGCATGTAACCTTTTCAACTAACTGTTTGGTGATTTGTGAAGTGTAGGCCTTCCCTCCTTTGGTTATTCCACTGGCAAAACCCGTTGAATCACCTAAGGAATTGGCCAACGTTATCCATTGGTTGTTGCTTGAGGAAACTATGGACCTTATCCATTGACGCGTAAAGATTTGAGAGCGGGTAATAAACCGGCCATCAGCAAAAGTAACTTTACCGCTATCCAAGACAGAATTAAAATAAACATGTAAGGTGTCTGGGCTGGTTATTTGGTAGGCTAGGGTAAGATTTCCCTCCACATGATCATCGTTCCTGTAATAATTAACTAGTCGCACATTTATAGATGACCCAGGTTGCCAACGGGCGCCCAAGTAGGAAATTATCACAGTGCCTTTACGAATTACGCCATAAGCATCTGCGCAGGAGGAATCGTATGAAATAGTTATCCTCCCCGCTAGCGCACCCGAATTTGGGGCAGTTGTTAAAGTCACGGTTGCACACGACCCAATTCGGTCATCCAATTGGCTTAATCCGGTAATGGCCAAACCGGAAAGGCCGCTGCTGCTATATTGGGAGTTGGTTAATCCACTTACTGCACTGCTCGCTAGGTCGGCAGATTCGTTGATATAAGCGGCAGAAGCTGCTTCCGCATTTACATTTTGCGCATCAATTGCATTGATGATTCCACTAGTTGGTTCGCAGGAAGCCAGGAAAGAAAAGACCAAGACGACACAAACCGATGTAAACTTCATAACAAATTTATTTTTCTTGGTTTTCAATAAGGGTTTGTAGTTTTTTGCTGAAGGAGTAAGAACATTCAAGCGCGTTAAATTTAAAATTTTCAATACCAAAATGCTTTTTTTTCATTTAAGACAATTGTCACATAACCGAGCAAAAAAAGTAGTGTGCTTGGCTTTTGCCTTTACCCTGCTAAGTCCAGCCTTTTCCCAGACAAAGATCGCAAAGTTAAAATATAATGGCGGAGGTGATTGGTATGCTGATAAAACTGCGCTTCCCAATTTGATAAAATTTTGTAATCAAGAAATGGGTACTGCTATTCATTCGGAGGAAGACGTTGTTGAGGTTGGCAGCCCCGCTCTTTTCAATTATCCCTTCGTTTACATGACTGGCCACGGCAATGTGGTTTTCTCTTCAGAAGAGGCTTCAAACCTTAGAAATTATCTGATCGCAGGCGGCTTTCTGCACGTGGATGACAATTATGGGCTTGATAAATTTTTTAGGCTGGAAATTAAAAAGGTCTTTCCTGAATTGGAATTGGTGGAAATCCCTTTCACGCATCCTATTTATCATCAAAAATTTGATTTTCCTAAAGGTCTTCCTAAAATCCATGAACACGATGGAAAGCCCGCACAGGGATTTGGCATTTTTTATGAAGGAAGATTAGTTTTGTTCTATTCGTATGAATGTGATCTCGGTAATGGTTGGGAGGATCAGCGTATTTATAACGACCCAGAAGCAAAGCGCCAAGAAGCCTTAAAAATGGGGGCAAACCTGATATCCTTTTGCTTTACCAGCAATTAGTCTTCCTCACCTGATTAACAAGCAACCATTAACTATTGACCCGGTTTACCTAACACTTCTTCCAATTTTTGATCAAGCGCAGCGCCACGCAAGTTTTTGGCGAGAATCACTCCATTTTTATCGAGCAAAATTGAAAACGGGATGGCATTAATATTATAGTCTTTGGCAGCCTGGCAATCAAAATACTTCAAATCAGAAACGTGTGTCCAATCCAAGCCATCTTCTTTGATCGCCTGAATCCAATCGGCTCTACTTCGATCGAGGGAAACAGAATATACCTCAAAACCCTTGGATTTGAACTTATGATAGGCCTTCACCACATTCGGATTTTCTTTGCGGCAAGGGCCACACCATTTTGCCCAGAAGTCAATCAATACATACTTTCCATGCAAAGAGGAAAGTTTTACAATCTGCCCTTCGGGATTCGCCAAAGCAATCTCTGGTGCTACCTGACCGATAGCCGTAACTTTCATCTTGTTTACCACATCGGCAAACTCTTTAGTGTAACTATAGGTTGGCCAGCTTTTTTTAAACTTTTCAAGTGAGGTCAAAAACAAGTCAAGGTTTTTATCTTTATCAATCAAATTGGGATCTTGTAACAAATGAAATAAAGCCAAAGAAGCGGGTTGTTGTTTCAACACATTGACAATCTTCTTTTGCTGCACATCCAGTTCTTTCATATAAGCACCTCGCAGTTCATCCATTTTTTTTTCATCCTTCGCTACTCCAGCCGCCTGAAATTCGCCTTCAATCTTTTTTAGTTCAGGCGCATCCTGAATCCCACGGTACATGGCCTGTACTTTTTGGTACAAATCATGATCGGGCGACCCTATGACCTCCGCAAATCCTTGCTGATCGTTGCCATCTACATTCAATTTGATATTGCTGTGATCAACCATCAAATTAATGGTTTGTTTTTTAAAGAAATTAACTCCGTAAATTCCTGGCTGCGTAAGGTGGATGGTTTTTGTGAACGTATTGTCCTTTTCAAGGTTGATCGTTTCGGATTGCCCTGTCCCGTCACTTTTTAATTCTTGAATTTGAATGGTACCTTCCTGGGGGGAATTTACTTTTCCGGTGATGGTAACATCCCAACCTCCGTCAGTCGATTTTTTTTCCGAAGTGCAGCTAAAGGAAGCAAAAATTAAAAGCAAATTTATGAACAGTCTCATATTGTTTCGGTTGTTAGTTGATCGTTAGTTAATTGCGATGAGATGCAAAACTAATAACGAATAATCATTAACGTATAACTATTTCATTAAGTTTCTTTACCAATAATTCATTCGCAGCCTTAGGGTCAGCTTTTCCCTTACTCCGCTTCATCACTTCACCCATAAACATGGTGATGATTCCCTTCTTTCCGTTCTGGTATTCTTCTACTTTCTCAGGAAAGTCAATTATCACAGCGCCAATAATATTAATAATAAAATCGTCATTGTTTACCTGGAGCAGGTTCAACTCTTTTGCATGAGAAAGGATATCAAGTTGCGGGGAAGCGGCAAGGAGTGGGAATATTCTTTGAACCGCTATGCTATAACTGAGCTGCTTTTTATGCACCAGACTGATGAGCTCGGATAATTTATCAGCAGAAACGGGGAAAGCCGCTATATCGATATTGTTTTCATTCAAAAACGATTTCACTGGCCCCATCAACCAATTTGCATTTTCTTTGTGAAGGGTGTTGAGCGCACATAGCGCTTCAAAAAAAGCCGCCATTTCTTTGGCCTCAGTTAGAAGCAACGCATCATATTCGGTCAACTGATAGTGAGAAACAAATTTGTCAACTAACGCCTGAGGAAGCGTGGGCATCATTGATTTAATTCTGCCTAACAATTCATTTGAAATAACTACGGGACTCAAATCAGGATCAGGAAAATAGCGATAATCGTTTAGTTCCTCTTTGGTACGCATCGCGTAAGTCTTTCCATCATTGATGTTGAATGTCCGCGTTTCAGAAATAACGGGCTCTCCTTTTTCGATAAGTTCAATTTGTCTTTCTACCTCATGATCAATGGCGCGCTGCACATGGCGGAATGAATTCATGTTTTTTACTTCCACTTTTTTTCCGAATTCCTTTGCCTCGCATAACATCACCGACACGTTCGCATCGCATCGCAACGAGCCTTCCTCCATGTTGCCATCACAGACATCAAGATAGCGGACTAACTTTCTGATTTCGGCCAATAAGGTAGCCGCATCTTCAGAAGTTCGGATTACCGGTTCAGTGACGATTTCAATTAATCCAACCCCGGCCCGGTTAAAATCAACCAATGTATCCAGTTCATTCTCTAAGTGAATAGATTTCCCTGCATCTTCTTCAAGATGGATTCTGTTCAACGCAATATCAATGCGCTTTCCCTCCTTTGTTTTGATGGATACATACCCTCCCTTGCAAATCGGTGTGCGATCTTGTGTGATCTGATAGCCTTTTGGAAGATCAGGATAAAAATAATTTTTGCGGTCAAAAATTTGAAATCGTGAAATTTCTGAATGGCAGGCAAGCCCCATTTTTATGGCCTGTTCAATGGCCAGTCTATTTAAGCGCGGAAGCGTACCGGGATGCGCTAAAGTAATGACGCCAACATGTGTATTCGGTGCACCCCCATACTCCGATTCGTCCGAATTAAAAATTTTGCTTTTGGTGAGAAGCTGCGCATGAACTTCCAAACCAATGACAACGGTGTATTTTTCTCTAATAGATTCGGTGATCATTTAAACACAGCTTTCTCCAACCGGGCAATACGATCGTAAGTATCAGCAAGCTTTATCAGCGATCTTGAATTTTCCGCAGATATCAGATTTAGCTTTACAATTCCACGTTCAACTTCTTCATTTTGCATAAAAGGAAGATTTTTATTTCAACAATTTACGAACTTCTATCAAAACATTGTCAAGGCCGGCTAAGTTCTTTCCTCCAGCTGTAGCAAAGAAAGATTGCCCTCCTCCCCCACCATCAATTTCCTTGGCAAGTTCCTTTATCATATTGCCTGCATGGAATTTTTTAGTTGTTTCTAACTTTTCTCCAATCATCACCGCCACTTGAGGTTTACCCTCAATATCTGCAGCAAGCACCAACAACAAATCATCAAACTGATTGCGAAGCGCATAGGCGATATTCTTCAATGTATCAGAATTGGGAACACTTACTTTCTCCAGAATTAAAGTATGCCCGTTTGACTTGATTGCTTTGAGCGCAAGTTCATCTTTCAGCACATTGGCTTGTGCCTGATAAACACCTTCTAATTTTTTTTCCAGTAGTTGCTTCTCTTCAATTAAGTTTTGTAATGAAACGATAAAGTCTTTTGGGTTTTTTAACAGTGTTTTTATTTCATGAACCACGGCAATGTATCCGTTCACGTATTCTTGAGCACCTTCAGCGGTTACGGCTTCAATCCTGCGCACACTAGCAGCCACAGAACTTTCTGACACAATTTTAAATAGACCAATGTTTCCAGTGGCCGACACATGTGTTCCTCCACAAAGCTCTATTGAAAACTTCGGATCAAACGTAATCACGCGAACAAATTCACCATATTTCTCCCCAAACAAAGCCATTGCACCTAACGATTTTGCTTTATCAATTGGCACATTGCGTTGCTCAATCAATGGAATATTGGCGCGTATTTTTTCATTCACAATAGATTCGACTTTGTCAATTTCAATGGATGTCATAGGGGCGAAATGCGAAAAATCGAAGCGCAGCATTTTCTCATTAACGAGTGACCCTTTTTGCTCCACATGCTTGCCCAACACTTGCCGCAAGGCCGCATGAAGCAAATGGGTAGCCGAGTGATTGTCCTTGGTGAGTTCCCTTTTGTGTTGATTGACCTTGGCGGTAAAAGTTGAATTAAAACTTTCCGGCAGCCTTTCTGCAAAGTGAACAATCAGTTCGTTTTCCTTTTTCGTGTCCGCAATTTCAATTTTTTCATTGGGCGATTCTATTACACCCTTGTCACCGACTTGCCCCCCGCTTTCGGCAAAAAAAGGCGTCTTATTAAAGACCAATTGAAAGAGTTCCTTATTCTTTTGTTTGACCTTGCGATACTTAACAATCCGGATTTCACTTTCTAGTTTTTCGTAGCCAATAAATTCTGTCTTTTGATCGGTACCTATTACAATCCAGTCTCCAGTTTCTTTTACGGCATCAATTTTAGAACGGGATTTTTGTTTTTGCATTTCCTCCTTGAATCCTTTTTCATCAACGATAAAGCCACGTTCACGGGCAATCAAGGATGTTAAATCCAATGGGAAACCAAAAGTGTCATAAAGTTCAAATGCAAAATAACCTGGCACTTCTTTATTCTGTAGAATTTTAAATTTGATATCACTATTTATCATCGTATTTGACATCTCCTCAACAGTACGCGCGACAACTACCTTTTCGGCATCCATTATCTCGCTTTCAATTGGGAGTACTTCTTCAAATCTTCTAATGCCCTTTTCCAGCGTCCTCAAAAAAGAAATCTCTTCTTCATGCACTACCCGCGTAACATAATCCTCCTGCTGATGCAACTCTGGAAAGACATCTTTTAACTGCAAGGCCAACAAGGGCACTAGCCGATAAATGAAGGGCTCTTTAAAATTCAGGTAAGAGAAACCATAACGAACAGCCCGCCTTAAAATCCTTCGGATCACATATCCGGCTCCGGTGTTGCTGGGCAACTGACCATCGGCAATGGCAAAACTTACTGCTCGGATATGATCGGCCATAACGCGGACTGCAATATCTTTTTTGGCGTCATCCCCGTAGGAATAATTATCCGCATGGAGTGCAATAAAATTGATTAGCGGACGAAAAACATCGGTATCATAATTGGAAGTTTTCTTTTGGATGGCCATACACAGCCGCTCAAAGCCCATGCCCGTATCAACATGCTGGGCAGGAAGTTTTTCCAAAGAGCCATCCGCCTTGCGATTAAACTCCATGAATACCAGATTCCAAATCTCCACCACTTGAGGGTGATCGTTGTTCACAAGCTCCTTTCCAGGTTTTTTCTTCACCTCTTCATCCGAACGAAGATCAATATGGATTTCTGAACACGGCCCACAGGGTCCTTGCTCACCCATTTCCCAGAAATTATCTTTCTTATTTCCGTGGAGGATACGGTCGGCAGCGATGTGCTGCTTCCATAAATTTTCCGCATCAGTATCCACCGGAAGATTATCTTTTTTATCGCCACCAAATACCGTGACATACAATCGGTCTTTGGGGAGTACATATATATCAGTAAGTAGCTCCCACGCCCAAGCAATTGCTTCCTTCTTAAAATAGTTGCCAAAAGACCAGTTACCGAGCATTTCAAACATCGTGTGGTGGTAGGTGTCCAACCCAACATCTTCCAAATCGTTATGTTTGCCACTTACCCGAAGGCACTTTTGGGTGTCGGCAATGCGGTTATGTTGAGGCTCTTCATTGCCCAAAAAACTGTCTTTAAACTGCACCATGCCTGAATTGGTAAACAGTAGGGAAGGGTCATTTTTTAAAACGAGCGGGGCAGAAGGCACTATATTGTGGCCTTTGCTTTCGAAAAAATCCAGGAATTTTTTCCTGATAGTAGCGGAATCCATTGAAAAATGCCTTTAATAAGGTTTAAAAATTACTATCTTGCGAGATTGAACTCAAACAAAAGGCCAAAATTAGCCTTCCTTGGGGCATAATAAAAGGAAAAGAAAAAGTTAGTTTGAATAAATGAGGCAAACCGAATTTCGTTTTAACCCTAAAACCCTACGCTATGAGCCGGTAGGTTTTTCGTTTTGGCGATTTGGCCTTACACTTTTTACCTACCTCACCTTTGGATTTCTTTTTTTTATTGGCCTTAACCTTTTGCAAAACTTTCTTATCGAAACTAAGTTGGAAAAAGAATTGATTGCGGAGAACAATGCCCTGATTGAATACAAAGCTGTCCTAACTGCCCAAATAGCTGAATCCAATTCATCACTTGATAAACTTAAAACCGAAGAGGCCCACTTAAACGAAAAGTTATTCGAAGTTCCTGAGGAGGAAACTACGCTTCAACGCAATGATGATCTGGCAAGCTTTCAGCTTGAAACCGCAAATGATCTGTTTGACAAACGTATACTCTTTATTGAAGAGCGGTTAAATACCCTCAACACAAAAGCGAAAAAGTATAGGCAAATTTTTACAAATAAACTTACTGTAAAAAAGGCCGATGTAACTCGATTGGCAAACCTTCCCTCCATCGCTCCGGTTAAAGAATTGATGACAGAAAATTTAGTATCAGGGTTTGGTATCCGTATCAACCCATTTCATAAGGGAAATTACCACCATGATGGAATAGATATTGCCTTAACCAAAGGAACCGAAGTGCTTGCTGCCGGTAATGGAAAAGTCGCTTCGTACGGATTAAGTAACCTGGAGGGTGGATATGGGAATTACATTGAGATCGATCACGGCAACGGAATAATTTCGCGCTATTCCCATCTCGAAAAAATTTCAGTGACCTGGGGCCAGAAAATAAGTCAAGGACAGGTTATTGCGCTTTCCGGTTCTTCGGGTGGATCGGTTGCCCCGCATTTGCATTTCGAGGTAATAAATAATGGAGAAAGTCAAGACCCACTTATTTACATGGTAGAAGGAATTAACCCTGCCCAGCACTTGCAATTGGTTGTTAAAAGTAAAATTAAAAATCAATCGTTAGACTAATGGCTTTGCGTTACAAATACAATTCCGAAACTTGTCGCTACGAACCGTTAGTCGTTTCACCAAGATTACTGCTAAAGAAATTTTTTCGTTTTACAGCGATCTCTTTTTTAGCGGGCTTAGGCGGTCTCATCTATTACAATAGCCATTATCCGTGGCTTGATGAAGTCATTAGAGAAGAGGAAAATGCGAGGCTTAATTCCGAATGGAGGGGAATACACACTCAACTAAGTAAAACCTCACAAAAACTGGCCGATGTTGAAAATAGTGATGATCACAACTTCCGTGTAATTCTTGAAATGGAACCTCTTTCAGCTTCACAACGTGAGGCTGGTGTAGGTGGTCGTGAGAAGGCTAGTGCTGAAATTGCCTATCCGATTATCCGATCAGCCATGGATTTTTCGGAAAAAATTAATAACAGATTGACCGTGGAAGTCCAATCGATGGAGGAACTAAAAGAAACCTTTATTGCAAAACAGAAAGAATGGGCTTCGCGTCCCGCCATCCAGCCAATCAATAACAAAAACCTTACGCATCTCTATTTAGTATTTGGTCAACGTATGCATCCTTTATTGGGATATATTCGTCCGCATAACGGCCTGGACTTTGCGGCCCCATTTAGAAGCCCAATTTATGCCACTGGGGACGGCAGGGTGAGTTATGCCAGTGGAGGCACGACTTATGGCAATGTAGTCTTTATTAATCACGGCTATGGATTTCAAACCCGTTATGCACACATGAACCAGTTCATTGTTCACGTTGGCGAGACGGTTAAGCGGGGGCAAGTAATAGGGTATGTGGGCAGTACCGGACTTTCAGGAGGAACACATCTTCATTATGAGGTACTCTACAAAGACTCCTTTATTAACCCTATCTACTTTTTTCAGCGAGACTTGAAATCGGCTGAATTCGAAAAGCTAATCAAGCAAGGGAATTCTTCCACTTCGCTAGATTGAGGTAAGCCTTGCAGTATTCTAACATGCCCTCCTTCGAGTCAGTGAAAATCATTTTCTTTCTTCTTCTAATCAGCCATACCCTTCTTTGTCAAGAGAATGACTCTACTAAGGTTAGTAACAACCCTTCGAATAAAGACACTGTCGCTATTATTGGTGTTGGCGACATTATGATGGGAAGTAATTATCCGGCACCCGGTAAATTACCTCCTTATGACGGCAGTGACTTGATGAAGGAAGTAAAATCGATTTTGCAAAGTGCGGATGTAACGATGGGGAACTTGGAGGGCGTATTAATGGACACCGGAGGTATTGCCAAGACATGCAGAAACCCAAAAGTATGTTATGTATTTAGAAGCCCAGAACATTACGCTAAGAATTTAGCCGATGCGGGTTTTGATGTCATGAGCCTTGCCAACAATCATTCAGGTGACTTTGGTGACCTGGGGAAACAACGAACGAATAAGGCACTTGATGCTGTTGGGATTCGCTATGCTGGTCAGGACACGAAGCCATTTGTTACTTTTCAAAAAAACGGAATTCGGTTTGGCTTTGTTGCTTTTGCCCCCAACGCAGGCTGCGCCAGCATAAACGATATACCTGGAGCAAAAAAAATTGTAAGAAAATTAGATTCGATATGTGATGTGGTCATTGTTTCATTTCATGGAGGAGCCGAAGGGCCAGATTTTCAACATGTCCCCCGAACAACGGAGATCTTTTATGGAGAGAACAGAGGGAATGTCTACCAGTTTGCTCACGATTTAGTAGATGCCGGGGCAGATGTCATCTTTGGTCATGGCCCGCATGTAACCCGTGCGGTTGAAGTTTATAAAGACAAGTTCATTGCCTATAGTCTTGGGAATTTCTGTACATACGGAGGCATCAATGTAAGTGGCGTTACCGGTCTTTCCCCTATTCTAAAGGTGTACACAAGCCGAAAGGGTGAATTTTATTGTTCACAAATCACTTCCACTTATCAACAATTTTTTTCTACTGTTAAAATCGATGCGCGACAACAAGTACTGAAACGCATTCAATTGCTCACAAAAGAAGATTTTCCCCAAGCACGGATCACAATCGATGCGCAAGGATGGATAAAAAAATCAACAAAGTAATGTGCAAACCTTGTTGAATAATATTTTTTACAGGATTGCTATGCGATTAAAGAATTGCTATTTTGCATAAGTTATTGTCCTTCGGATCGGCTACTACTTCATGGCATACAAAGAAAAAGAGATAGAAAAAATATATTACTCGATCGGTGAAGTAGCCGAGTTGTTTAGTGTAGCCCCTTCCTTAATTCGATTTTGGGAATCCGAATTTGAACTCATTCAGCCAAAGAAAAACCGTAAAGGCAATCGCCAGTTTACGAAAGAAGACATTGAAAATGTTCGTACCATCTTTCATCTCGTAAAGGAAAAAGGATTCACGTTGCAAGGTGCTAAAGAAATGCTTAAAAACAACACCCAGGAAGTAAAAGACAAAATGGAAATTTATGAATCTCTTAAAAGGATTCGTCAGTTTCTGGTTGAGGTGAAGGATAGACTTCAGTAGTAGACAAATCTTTCGTCTTTTATTTGTTGTTTACAAATCACTTTTCAATGATTATGACTTTTTTTGGTAAACGGTAAACCCATAAACCCTATCCCATGGATCAAGGTCGCCTCTCATTCCTTGCCCTTCATTTCATCCCTGGTATTGGCGACTATTTAGTAAAGCAATTAGTCAGCTACTGCGGTTCAGCAGAGCAGGTATTTAATACACCAAATGGAAAGCTTCTAAAAATTCCAGGTATTGGCAAAATTACCGCTGAGGCCATCAAAACGGGCAAGATTTTTCACCAAGCAGAAAACGAAATCAAGAAAGCAGAAAAGGAAGATACGGAAATTTTGTTTTTTACGGATAAAAAATACCCACAGCGGTTGAAAGAAATAGAAGATTCCCCTTCCATTCTTTATTATAAGGGAAACATCAATCTGAATCATCCAAAATCAGTTGCCATTGTCGGGACAAGGCAGGCTACGGATTATGGAAAAGAGATCGTGGCACAGATTACGGAAAGTTTAAAACCGCATGCCGCGATGATCGTAAGTGGCCTCGCGTTCGGAATTGATATACAAGCCCACAAACAGTCTATAAAACATAATCTACCAACGGTGGCAGTGATGGGCAGCGGTATGGATGTTGTTTACCCTGCAGTGCATAAAGAGGTGGCGAAGAAAATTACCGACCATGGCGCCTTGCTTACCGAAAATCATTTTGGCACCAAGCCCGATGCCCATAATTTTCCTGCCCGAAATCGAATCATTGCTGGCCTGTGCGATGCCCTCATTGTTGTGGAAGCTGCAGAAAAAGGTGGGGCGCTCATCACTGCTGAAATTGCTAATACATACAATAAAGATGTTTTTGCCGTGCCTGGATCACTCGGAATCACGTATTCAGAAGGGTGCAACAAGCTTATTCGCAACAATAAGGCAGTAATCTATACGTCCATCAAAGACCTCGAATATCATTTAAACTGGTCTATCGATGAAGGGCATACTATTAAGAATGAAAAGCTTGAACTTGAATTAAGCAAATTTAGTGATGATGAGCAAAAGGTGCTTTCTCTTTTAAAGGATAAAGGAAGCCCAATGATGATTGATGAACTGACAATCAAATCGTCCCTTACACCAAGCCACCTCGCTTCTCTCCTATTAACCCTGGAATTTGGTAATGTGGTGAAGTCCCTGCCGGGGAAACAGTTTACTTTAGCGAAGAAATAAATCAATGTTGGGAGAATACTGAATCCGCTAAATGGAGCGCTTTTGTAAATTCCAATTGGTTTAGTTGGGGAGCGGCATTCATCTTTACTAAATAAGAAAGAATCGTTTCAGTTGCGAGGTTGCCAACCAACTCATCTTCGGCCATCGGGCAGCCGCCAAACCCCTTGATCGCCCCATCGAAACGTTGGCACCCCGCTAAGAAGGCGGCCTCTATTTTTTCAACAACATGGGCTGGGTTAGAATGCAAGTGCGCACCAAATTCAATATTTTGAAATTTCGGAATTAATGTTTTGAATAAATACCCGATTTGATCGGGCATTGAAACGCCAATAGTATCAGCTATAGAAATAATCGTAACCCCCATCTGCGCAAGAATCAAAGTGAATTCTTCCACTGTCCCTTCATCATAAGGATCCCCGTATGGGTTCCCAAAACCCATACTAATATATGTAACTAAAGTTTTTCCCCTACGATTACAAATATTTTGGATTTCGTCAATTGTTACCAATGCCGCTTTAATTGATTTATTCGTGTTTCGCTGCTGGAAAGTTTCAGAAATAGAAAGGGGAAAACCTAGATAGGTAATTTTTTCAAATTGAGCTGCCTCCTCTGCTCCCCTGGTGTTGGCAACGATGGCCAGAAGTTTTGTGGTCGTTGTTGATAATTCAAGCAAATTCAAAACCTCCACCGTATCCCGAAGCTGGGGAATAGCCTTAGGCGAGACAAAACTACCAAAGTCTATGGTGTCAAATCCAACTTTCAATAGCTGATTTATATAAGTAATCTTCTTTTCAGTAGGAATAAAACCTTCCAGCCCTTGCATGGCATCACGAGGACATTCGATCAATTTCATAGGATAAATGTAATTACTTCATTAGAGACAGCCGCTACGTTTTATTTAATTTCATATATTTCTTTCTTTTTTCTTCCTTGCGGAAACCATCCATGATTTCAATAAAAGAAAAGATAAGTCTTAAAGCCTACAATACATTCGGCATCGATGTGCAGGCTAAATACTTTTGCTCAGTTGAATCGGTTGAGCAGTTTAGCGAACTGTTCAGTTCAGATCTATTCAAAAATGAAATGCGAATTTTTCTTGGTGGGGGGAGCAATATGCTATTCACAAAAGATTTTAAAGGCCTGGTTATACACAATGCCATCCATGGAATCGAGAAATACAATGAAACGGAAGAAACAATATCGCTTCGGGTTGCATCGGGCGTACCTTGGCATCAATTTGTACTTCACTGTATAAAAAACAATTGGGGTGGTGTAGAAAATTTATCATTAATCCCAGGTACTGTAGGTGCTGCTCCTATACAAAACATTGGAGCGTATGGGGTTGAAGTTAGCGAAGTAATCGAAAACGTTGAAGCCTTTGAACTCATCAACGGGAAGAAAAAATCATTCTCGAAAGACGAATGTCGATTCAATTATCGAGAAAGTACTTTCAAAAATGACTTAAAAGAAAAATATTTTATTTCAAGTGTTACTTTAAGGTTGAGTAAAATAAATCACAAAATTAACATCGAGTATGGGGCAATAAAAGATACGTTAAGTCAATTGAAAATTACCAACACAACTATTCAAACTGTAAGTGATGCTGTCATTAAAATCAGAAGAGAAAAGTTGCCAGACTTTTCTTTGATTGGCAATGCAGGAAGTTTTTTTAAGAACCCTGAAGTCAACCAAGCACGCTTTATGAAACTAAAAAGTGATTTTCCAAGCATGCCTTATTATCCTACTGCAAATCAACAAGTTAAAGTGCCTGCGGGCTGGCTTATTGAGCGGTGCGGATGGAAAGGAAAAAAAATAAATCATGTTGGCGTTCATCCTTTACAAGCACTTGTGTTAGTCAACTATGGAGGTGCAAAGGGTGAAGAAATTTTTGAGTTAGCGATGAAAATAATTCAGTCAGTAAAAGAAAAATTTTCTGTCACACTCACCCCTGAAGTGAATATTTTTTGATGGGATAATCAATGAATAGTTGAAGCCGTAGAAAAAAAATCTTACCTGATTTTTTTTTGTGAACAAAAAATTTATCGTCAAATATTTTTGCAGATTAATTTTTTATTATACCTTTCGCTCAGTTTTTAACTTAAATAATTAAAACGCTATGGCAAAAAAACCCGCTAAGAAAGCAGCTAAGAAAGCTAAGAAGGCTGCTAAGAAGAAGAAGTAATCAGCAACGCTGATACTTTTAGAAAGGGAAGCGGTCTAGGATCGCTTCCCTTTTTCTTTTTAAATCATTGATTGAAATTTATTGCCGTAAAGAAAAAATGTGTGCTCAAATAAATCTTTTATCTTCTCTACCTACATTTCTTTTCTCCTACTTTTCTCATTCCCTACAAGATCTTGAAATGCATTGCGTCCCAAACTAAAGTATTTAACTAATCGAATTTTGTTGTCCTTGTTTCGGCCGCACTATAGACCCCCTGAAACTAAACCACTATCGACTGGAAGGCGATAGGTTGCGAAAAGAATGAAATTCTTTAAAACCATGAAAATAATTACACTAGAAGTAAATGCCTTTTATAATAAGTTAAAATTTGTAGAAACTGGAAGTCTTGCGCTGAAAGCACATAGTTTCAACCAACGACTGAGACCAATGAAACTTGGAAAGTAAAGGAACGTAACCTCTAAAGATTGCTTAACTTAATCTCATCTAACGCAACTTCAGTAAGTGGCTTGGTAATGAATTTTATGACGTGGTTATTATTGACGATTTTATCAATATCGCGCTTATTGTCTGAACTGGAGAGAATAATCACTTTGCACTTATTCCGAACCAATTCGTTGAATTTTTCAAACTCATAGAGGAATACAAAACCATCAACAATGGGCATGTTGATATCCAAGAATATAATACTGGGAAGGTTCTCTGGCTCATTTTCATGCGCTTTTAAATAATCTAATGCACCCTTACCTGAACTTTTCACCTCCACGCGGTGAGAAAACTTAGTGATTTCAATAATACGCTTACTAATGAAATTATCGGTGTCATTATCATCCACCAGCATTGCAATATCCAATGTTTTAATTTCAGTATCCATTACCATCACTCAATTTGTATTTATCCTTAAAATCCCTGAGAAAAACAAAATTATCTTTTTTTATTAAAAGACATTCATTTACGCCAACATATACTAGTCAGAAGTAAGGATTTCGTTCAAAATGTAAAAAAAACCAAGGTTACCTTTTCTGAATCGTCAATTTCTCTCCCACAGTGATTGTTAAATCAGATTTGTTGTTCCAATCCATTACTTCTTTTATCGTAGCCCCAAATTGGCGTGAAATCCCATAAAGGGTGTCGGAACTCTTGACCGTATAAACAAATGTCTCCTTTTCCTTCTGGGCAACTGCAAGCAACGAGTCGTTGTTAGCTTCGGGCTTATGATTTTGGATCCGGATCAACTGCCCAGGTTTTAGCGTATCACTAGCCATCAATTGATTAAATTCAATGATCTGGGATACACCCACTGAATATTTTTGTGAAATTGAGTACAAGGTTTCACCTGCAGACACCACATGGTCAATAACGGAATCCTTATTAACTGTTGAAACTAACAATTTTCTTTCCAACGAATCGTATTTGATAAATTGCGAACTACTTTCTTTTTTTTGTGGAGGCTCTATTACCCAAACAAAGGTATCTTGGCTTAATTCGGCCACCACATCAGGTTCCGGCAAAACCGACTGCTCAATGACTCCGCTAGGATTCAACCGAATTGAAGTACCCGCGATAAGCAAGGCTGTATTAACTTCTGGGTTGAGTTTCTTCAAACTTCTCAACCGGACACCAAATTGTTGACTCACCGTCCACAGATCATCACCAAGTTTGGTACGATAGACCGGCATATCGTTTTTTTTCTTCTTCTTTTTTAAAAAATAAAATCTGCCGGAATTTAACCCATCATCAATAGAAATGTCATTGTACCTAATGAATTTAGAAACATCAAGTCCGCACCGCTTTGCAAGTGTGGAGACCGTTTCCCCTTCCCCTGCCAAAACAGCCTCAATGCCATTTATTTGAGTGTAGGTCACCAATTCCTTCTTTTGCTTTGTAGAAGCAATTGCCTTACCTGCTTTTTTAGAATTGATTACAAGATTGTTAAAATCTTGTAATGAATTGCTGACTGGAACAATCACCGGATAGGATTTATCATTCGGCACCATACCCCGCTTTGCCCACTTATTAAATTCTTTCAAAACATCTTCATCGACTAAGACTTCTCCCGCGATGTCTTTAATGGATCTATCAGTCGCCTCGTATAAGACTACTTTCGTTTTAGGCGATCCTTGATATGCGCTTTCAAAGGCTACCTTATGCGCCAGGTATTTTTTTACGTACCAATAGGTTTCAGAGGAGATCACCATTTGGTTATCTCCATTATATTTTTCACCCAATAACCTTCTCACGCCACCGGTACCCATTTGATAAGCTTGCAAAGCGATCAACCAATTATTAAAGTAGGCATTGCTCTGTTTAAGATAACGGGCTGCGCCACGCGAAGCCGACACAATGTTCATCCGTTCATCAACATCTTTGTCTACCCGTAAGCCCATCTCTTTAGCGGTAAAATCTTTGAATTGCCAAAAGCCTACCGCATCTGAAACAGAGACCGCATCCGAAACCAAAGCGCTTTCCTGTAGGCACAAGTATTTAAAATCGTCCGGTAAATTCTCCTCTGCAAAGATTTTCTCTATAATTGGAAAATAGGTCTTGGCGCGTTCTACTTTCATATCGAAATAGCCAGCATGCATGGTAAGTGCATCTACATCTTTTTGGATTTCACGCCTGGCATCATCAAGAATAGTCAGAGACATGCCTGCAAAACGAATTTTGTGGGGTACGGTTGGAGTCTGTGCGTGTGAGGCAGCAACTCCGAAAAAAATGAGTGCGGCTGCAAAAAATCTCATTGGAACAAAGATAAATAAAAGATTTCCATACATTTCAACGATAGGGAAAAATCCTTGTGTTGCCTTTTTCGCTAAAGTGGAGTCCTTTTGATTACGAAGACGTTTTGGTATCAATTCTTACGCATCATCATAATTCCATCGCGCAACGGAAGCAACAAATTTTCAACTCGAGGATCATCCCGAATTTTTTGATTAAAGGCAAGAATAGCTTTGGTGTCCTTGTCGGGTCCAGGTTGCACAACCTTGCCACTCCAAAGAACATTATCGGCAAGGATAATACCCCCTTTTATCACTTTATCGATTATTAAATCGAAGTAGAAGGAATAATTTTCTTTATCTGCGTCAATGAAAACCAGATCAAATGTTTCCGCAAGGGTAGGAATTATCTCACGGGCATCGCCTATCCGGTAATCAATTTGATTAGTCAGGCCTGCGTAACTAAAATAATCACGCACTCTGCTTTCGAGCTCTTCATTTATGTCAAGGGTAGTCAATTTTCCGTCAGGCTCGAGTCCTTCGGCCAAACAAATGGCTGAATAACCAGTATAAGTACCGATTTCTAAAATTCTTTTGGCTCGGATCATTTTGCTCACCATAGCCAAAAATCTTCCTTGCAGTTGACCCGATAACATGCGTGACCGCAAAATTTTCAAATGCGTTTCGCGGTTTATTTTTTTTAACAAACTCGATTCCTCCTCGGTATGCGCTTCGCTATAACGCTGAATGTCTTCGGGCAGAAAATCCATACAACAAAACTACAAACAAAGAAGAAATTTAGACTTAATCGATTAAAATCAAGGATGCATGATAAGTTGACTCATCTTATCATCATCAAACATTTCATTGGCCAGGGACTGAAGATCCAGTGCGGTCGTTTTCCTAACGCGTTCAAAAACTTCCTCAAGCGATGTGATTCGGTCTAAATCAAGGAGGGTGCGTGCCAACATAACCATAAAACCCATGTTGTTTTCTTCAGCCATAGCAATTTGCCCAAGAATCTGTTCTTTTGAAGAGGCTAGCTGTTTTACTCCCAATTTTTCATTGCGGAGTTTCTTCAACTCTTCTTTGACCAGTCCTATGCTTCTTTTCAATTGCGATGGCTCTGTTCCGTAGGAAATCACAAACAAGCCGGTATCGATAAACGGAACAAATTGGGCTCCAATGTTATAAACAAATCCGTGTTTTTCACGCAGGGCCATGTTTAGTCTAGAGTTCATTCCTCCGCCACCCAAGATATTTGAAAGCATGAAAAATCCACTTCGTTTTTCGTGAGCCAAATGGTATGCCGTTCGGCCAATGGCAACCCGAGCCTGTTTCACATTTCGCAGCAGCAAAGTTTCTTTGGGTTTGTAGCCACTGAATTTTTTACGCGTTATTTTGGATTTCATTTTCGGGATATGCCCCAAATGTTTTTCGGCCAACTGGATTACTTTTTCCATCGGCAGGTTGCCCACACAGGAAAACACAATTTTGCTCGTATCCATGTGTGTCTTAATGAACTTTACAAAATCTTTGCGCTGAAAATTTTTAACGGTTTTTGCAGTTCCAAGAATGTTCATGCCAAGCGAATGGCCGGAAAAAATAACGGAATCAAATTCATCTTGCAACGAATCTTCCGGGTCGTCTTCATACATTGCCATTTCTTCCAAAATCACATTTCGTTCACGGGCAATCTGGCTGGCTGGAAACACTGATTCAAACGTGATGTCAGCCAATAACTCTAGGGCCCGCTCAAAGTATTCATCGCGCACTGAGGCATAGAACAAAATCTTTTCTTTGTCCGTGAAGGCATTGAGCTCCCCACCCAGCGACTCTAACCGATTAAGAATATGGAAGGAATTGCGCTTACGAGTTCCTTTGAAGGCCATATGCTCCCAAAAGTGCGCAATACCTTGATTCGCGGGGCTTTCATCGCGACTTCCAACATCAAGCATTATACCGCAATGCACAATTTTAGTTGTGGTAATGTGGTTGTGTACCACGCGAATGCCGTTTTTCAATTTATAAATTTCGTATTCCCTCATGCTAACAAATTGCTTTAGGACGCAAAGTTACTCGAAGGAAGGATTCTTTGAATGGGCAATTAAATCCCTACGATTTTGTCAGCCTTGCCACAACTTGAGATCGGCTTACCAAGCTTACCTCAAGAAGTGTCAAATATCAGGTGAGTTGATGATTTTTATCATTCAATCGGGACATTTTTCTAATGAAATTCAAGTATCGATTCACTCAAGAACTTTGGATCGGCTTATAAGTATTGTGTAACCTAAATCACATCGTTATGAAAGCTTTAAATTTTAAAAAGTTAAATCCTGAAGTTGTTTACGGTATTTTAGCCATGATTACTTTAGATGCATTGAGTTTATTGGTTTCCCCGTTGTTATTCGCACTGCTTTCTATTTCCTTATTTGTGGGAAGCGTTTCAATGTTGCATCTGGATCACGACAATCTGAGCAAGAAGTAATGGGCTAAAGTTTACATCAACTTCACAGGGCGGAAGCAAAGGGCTTGCCGCCCTTTTCCATCAGCCTTCTCGCCTATTTAACGGTGCTTTTCAGTCAAGGAAATACCTAAGGCCTTCAGCTCATTCAACAGGGGATCATAAATCTCACTTTGCAAGGGAATGACTACACCGCTGCTTTTAATTTTCTCTTGTAATAAGAGTTTACAAGCAATCGCTAAAGGTAAGCCCACAGTTTTGGCCATCGCTGTTTTAATTTCATCATCTCCTGTCGTAGTCATCCACGCCTGGATTTCCTTTTCCACATCGCCCAATACATACTTAAACCGATGCCACATCACAATCAAATCTTTGTCGCCTAATTTAAGTTTCCATTTTTTGTTGAGAATATGTTCCAGAATTTGTGCGGGTGTTCCTTTTTCCAACCCAATTTTCTCATTAGTAAACAACCCACTCCAACTTAACCGTTTCATATCTTCCCCGTTTGCTGAAAGGCCAAAACGAAGGCATAAAACCTCTTCGCTTTTTTGGTCATTCAAAAATGAAGCGATAAAATCGTTGTGGCTCATCGTACCTACTCCCTCCATGAGGTACGTGTCATCGCAGCAACCCAGTTGAACCAAAATATTCCATGCGTTACAGTATCCAGCATTACGCAAGGTGCCTCTGACAATTGTTTTACATTCTTGGAGACCGTAAGCCACAACATATTTGAGTGAATCGCGGTTGGGATACCCTTCGTAGGGCTCCAAGCCAGGTACAGTAACAGGGGTAGTTCGTGTAAAAAGCTGTTGATAGGGAATGTATTTGAATTTACCTCCTTGTAAATACTTGGCTGTGCCTTGCCCTGCCAGCACTACATTACGTGGATTCCATGTAAATTTATAGCGCCAAGGGTTTTCAATATCCGTTTCAGGTGTAATCAATCCTCCTGTGAATGATTCAAACGAGGTGACTTTTCCTCCATCCAATTTAATCTTGTTTATCACCTGCATGGCACTCATGTGGTCAATGCCTGGATCGAGACCGCATTCATTCAAAAACAGAAGCCCTTTAGCTTTCGCCTCTGTATGAAAGCTTTTCATTTCATCAGAAACATAGCTTGCGGTGAGCAGATGTTTGTTCTCAGCAAGGCAAATTTTAGCTACCAAGGGGTGCATTTGGGGAGGAATCATGGAAATGACAACATCGGTATTTGCGATTGCAGCGCGACTACTTTCGGCATCTTCAATATTGAAATAAATCGCCTTCGCATTGGGCGATGGGCCAATCCGTTCTTTTGCCGCAGCTTCAGAGATATCGCCAACAGTAACCTGCCAATCAAAAGAGGGCGCGTTTTCTATTAAGTAAGCGATGAGGACGGTAGACGATCTTCCCGCGCCCAACACCAATATTTTTTTCATTCAGCAAAGTAATTCAAAATGAAAGTCATTTAGAAAGTGCGGATAAAATTTTTAATTTTATTACCACCATTTGTTCAGAACCCTATGGAATACTTTAACCACCTTGAAGAGCTGGATGCAGAATCGAAATACTTGGTGCACAAATCTAAAGAAGCCGCTGCCCATGCTTACGCACCCTATTCAAAGTTTTGTGTTGGATCAGCATTGATTTTAGAAGATGGCTCCATAATCACCGGTGCTAACCAGGAAAATGCGTCTTACCCGCTTTGCATGTGCGCAGAGCGTGTTGCCTTATATACGGCCGCTTCCCTTCACCCTGAAAAAAAGATACTGAAACTTGCGATCTCTGCCCATAAGAAAAATCATAAAGACCTAACTTCGGCTACCAGCTGCGGTGCCTGCCGCCAAGTGATGCTAGAGTTTGAGACCCGTCAAAAGAAGCCGATTGAGGTAATTATGCTTGGATCCGATAAAAAATGGATCAAAGCACCGAGTGTCGCATCCATTCTGCCCTTTAGTTTTTCCAAAGTTGACCTTGATTTTTAAGGTTTTACCATTTCTATGTTCCATGAACAATGGTAATATGTATCTAGCTCACAATGTCCGTACTTGGCAGGTTTCACGCAGAGTTAACCCATGTAATATTTCCACTACAATCTACCCTTCAATCTATGTTTGTAAGCCTATTTTTGCCTTCCTTTGAATTATAGCCAAAACCCATATTGTGATACAAGACATTGACATTGCAGACTTAAAACGTATTACAGAGCTTATCCATTCAAAATACGGGTATGACTTTCGCAACTACGCGATGTCTTCTTTTAAAAGGCGGATGCTAAGAATTTTGGAGGTAAAGAACCTCTCCATCGAGTCTTTGCTTAAAAAACTGAGTGAATCTCCTGTTTTTATAAATGAATTCTTGGACGAACTAACTGTAAACGTTACAGAGATGTTTCGTGACCCTGGCTTTTGGCGGGTCATTCGGGATGAAATAATCCCGGGTATTTTGCTGAACCACAAGACTTTTAATATATGGCATGCAGGGTGTTCTTCAGGCGAAGAAGTGATCTCAATGGCTATTTTATTACGGGAGATGGGCATCCACAACGATGTGTCGCTTTACGCCACAGATCTTGACACCACCATTCTTGAAAAAGCCAAAATGGCCTCGTATCCTGCCAAAAACATGGAACTCAATGAAAAAAACTACATCCGGTTTGAAGGAAAATGGACACTTAAGGACTATTGTAAAGAAGAGAATGGCAAGGTAACTTTTGACAAAGGATTGTTGGCCAATGTTACCTTCCGCAAGCATGATCTTGTGATAGGCGATGTCTTTAACAAGTTTGATCTAATCCTTTGTAGGAATGTGATGATTTACTTTAACCAGACGCTGCAAAATGAAGTGCTTAAAAAATTCCATGCAAGCCTGTTCAAGTACGGATATCTCGCTATTGGATCGAAAGAATCTTTAATTTGGTGTGATGTTGCCAACCGATTTTTGGTGGTGAGCAACGAAGAAAAGGTTTACAAAAAAATTAAAGATTAGCAAGGGCCTTATGAGCCAGTTCAACCTAAATAGCAGTTATAAGGCCGTTGTGATTGGCGGGTCAGCAGGGAGTTTTCAAGGTATTACTAAGATATTATCTCAGTTGCCGAAAACTTTCCCGCTGCCTATCATTATGTGCCTTCACAGATTAAAGCATGTTCGCAATGGTTTTGTGGAGGCCTTGTCAATAAAGAGTGTTTTTCCCGTGGTGGAGCCTAATGATAAAGAACAGATTAAAAAAGGGGGGATATATTTAGCACCCTCCAATTATCATATGTCGGTAGAGTTAGGGAACTATTTTGCCATGAGCACAGAAGAAATGATAAACAATTCGCGCCCGGCCATTGACATTACCTTGGGCACGGCTGCCTTTGTCTATAGAGAAAAATTAATTGGGATTTTGCTTTCAGGCGCCAACCGTGATGGCGGCATGGGGATGAAACACATTAAAGACAAAGGAGGCCTTACCATCGTTCAAGAGCCTTCAGAGTGCATGATTGACACCATGCCTAAAGCAGCAATAAACCTCACGAAAATTGACCATGTGCTGAAAGTAGATGATATTGTAAGTTTGATAAACGAATTAGATAAGTATTACCGATGATCGAGCAAATTCAACAGTTCTTTAAAGACCCGGCAAAAATGACAAGATTAACGGTGATCTGTTTTTTTGTTATGGTGTTTTTCACCGCCTATCAATTGTTCCGGTTAAGCGATGACTTAGTTTATGACGGGGGCATGATAGACTCTCACCGAGCAGGTGGAGTTTACAGCAAATTATTCATTGTCGTTGGCTTGGCACTTGCTTTTTGCTATGCCGCTATCCATTATCTCCAACTTTCTAAAAAAGAAGTTATCGTGTACCTCGATAAAAAAATTGAGGATTCTTTGGGGCAACAGGCTGATGGCAAAGAGAATACGCAAAACTCCTTTAACGCCAATTTGTTGCGCGAGGCGATAAAAAAAGCTAAAACAACAGAGGAGAAATGGCAAGATGGCCTTAATCAATTATGCAATCAAATGAATGCTGGTCAGGGCGCTCTTTATGTGGTCAATACCAAAGGAAACAAAAAAACAATTGAATTGAAGAGTGGTTATGCCCTGGTGTTAGGCGAAGATGAAGAAACGCCTTCATTTGATTTGGGCGAAGGATTGATCGGGCAGGTTGCCGTTTCTGGCAAAAGTCTCTATTTGGATGAATTGCCTGAAGGATATGCAGCCCGCGTGGAAAGTGGCCTTGGCAGTTCCCTTCCGAAGTTTCTATTTATCCTTCCGGTGAGAAAGGAAAATGAAATTATCGGGGTTGTAGAATTGGCTTTGTTTTCGCCTCTATCGGATGCCGAGAGAAAACAAGCACAAGAAGCAGGAAATATTTTAGCAGAGATTAGTTGACACCAAACGCATGTTCAAAAACATAAAAATTCGGACAAAGATTAACGGGCTGATTGTCGCTTTTGCGGCACTGGTAGCTTCGGCATTTTCTATTTTCACCTATCAAATTAACGTGAAGGCGGAGCAAGATAAACTCAATGCCAGTCTTACTGCAGTAGCCGACCAGCAAGCCATTATGCTTAATTACTTTTTTAACCACATCGGCACAACAGTAAAATTTCTTCAAAGCTCAGAACAACTAAAAAGTCAATTGATCAACAGCCCAGATACATTGATCCAAACCCTGCGAAAAATAAAAGATATTTATTCCTTCCAAGATGTTTATCTCACTAATAATATTGGAACCGTATTGGTTTCTACGGATTCAAATTCCGGCAAAGGCCGTAATTTATATGATCTGAGCAAAAACTTTTTTGATAAGGCAACTACTTCCTTACAATACAGTGCTGTTCGTAAAGAGAAAGAAAGTTATTTTGTTTTTGTGGCCGCTCCGCTGGCCGATCGAATCATTGCCTTTAAACTAAGCTTAGATCCAATTTATAAAAAACTAACAGACGGAAATGTGGGGCAAACTGGTGAAAGTGTGGTTGCCCAAATTGACCCTGAGTCCCAAAAAATAATTATCGTTAGTCCTTTACGTAATGATCCAGGGTCGTTTTTAAAGCCATTGGATTCTGACAGCAAAATCAGCCGAGAAATTCGCGCTGCCATGGATGGACAAAATGGAATTTCCATCAGTACCGACTATCGAGGAAAAGAAACATTAAAAGTGGTACGGAAAATCGATCAATCGGGCTGGGGTTTAGTTGTGAAGATTGACACGGAAGAAATTAAGGGACAAGGCAAAGAACTTTTCATGATTTATTTAGGAGGAGGCGTTGCACTCCTGCTCATGGCTTGGGCAGCCGCTATGTGGTTATCACGTTCGCTAACAGAACCACTTAATGACATGGGGAATACCCTTGACCTTGTTTCGAAAGGGGTATTACCCGAAAACATAAGTACAGGCTCTAGTGACGAATTTGGGCAAATGGCTGACAAGGTGGATTCTTTAGTCAAAACCCTTAAAGGGAGTGCGGAGTTTGCCAAGAAAGTTGGCGAAGGGAAATTAGATACCCCGTTTCAACCCGTGAGTGAAAACGATACATTAGGTCAGGCACTGATCCACATGCGGGATGACCTGATTGAAAATGAAAAAAGAGATACGGAACGCAACTGGATCGTTCGTGGAGTAGCCGAGGCCGCTGAAATATTACGCGCCCATGATACGTTAGATCAACTTGGTGACGAAGTTATCAAATTCATAGCAGGGAAAATAGGAGCCATTCAAGGAGTTTTTTACGATGTGAATAATGATGAAAGCAACCAGATCCTCATTGAAATCAGCGCTAGTTTTGCTTATAGCCGTAAGAAATATTTAAAAAAATCTTTCCGTCTAGCGGAGGGCTTGGTAGGGCAAGCTGCAGCCGAAAAAGATTATATACTAAGAACTGAAATCCCGGATGATTATTTATCCATTACTTCTGGAATTCTTGGTGAACAAAAGCCGAACTGCATTTTAATTGTTCCACTGATCACTAACGAAGAAGTGTATGGTCTGTTGGAGTTTGCAGGAATGAAAAAATTCGACTCTTCCCAGATAAAATTTGTTCAAGAGCTTAGCGTGATTTTAGCACGCACTATTTTCAATATTAAAGTAAACGAGCGAACCCGCAAGCTTTTGTCAGAAGCGCAGCAATTGAGTAACGAACTTCAAGAGAAGCAGGAAGTACTTCGGCAAAATGCAGAAGAGATGCAGGCCACGGGAGAGGAACTTAAACGCAGCAATGTGTTGCTGGAAGAGCAGATAGAAGAGGTGAATCAGACCCAAAAGCGGATGCAACTGCTGCTCGAGAACGCCTCCGAAGTAATTACGATTTATGAAGAAGACGGAACGATACGCTATGTATCACCTTCGGTAGAGTCAATTCTTGGTTACGGACAAAAAGAATTGCAAGGCAAGAGCGACATGGATAAAATTCATCCCGACAGTCGTGATGTAGCTCAGGGGATATTCAAAAGCCTACTTGAAAAACCTGACGAAAAAGTTACCGCTCAGTTTGAATATCAAACAAAACAAGGGAATTATATTTGGTTGGAAACGACAGGAACGAATTTTATGGGGAATCGTGCTATTCGGGGTTTTATCTTGAATTCGCGCGATATTACAGAACGGAGAAGAGCGGAGCAAGAGCAGCGTATGCGCAGTAAAATGCAAGCGCTATCTGAAAACTCACCCGACTTGATTACGCGTCTTGAGCATGATTCAATTTCTTATATCAACCCAGCAATTGAATCGTATACCGGAAAATCCCCGAACCATTTCCTTAATAAAAAGGTGAGAGAGTCTGAGCTGGATACCGTCATTCTCGACCAATGGCTTTCGATTGTGGAGCAAGTCAACGCCTCGCAAGAGACCGTTTCGTCAGAAATGGATTTTCCTACTTCGATGGGCAAACGCATTATGCAAGTGAATGCCATACCTGAATTTGATGAGCAGAAAAATATCGAGTCGGTGTTAGTGGTTTCTCACGATATTACGGAGCGAAAAGAGATCGAGCTGGAAATCCAAAACAAAAACAAAAAGATAAACGACTCCATCAACTATGCAAAAAGGATTCAAAACGCCATACTTCCAAATTCGCGGTTGATCAATAAAGTACTCTCTGATTCCTTTATTCTATACAAACCTCGCGATGTAGTAAGTGGCGATTTCCCTTGGTTTGTTCAAATTAAAAATGATATTTTCATCGCAGCTGTAGATTGCACCGGCCACGGAGTTCCTGGTGCATTACTTTCATTAATCGGGTACTTTTTACTCAACGACATCGTTCGCAGTCGAAAAATCACCGAACCCGGTAAAATCTTGGATTTATTGGATGAAGGGGTAACCCAAACTTTGCGACAGGATCAGGATGATTCGGCAACAAAAGACGGGATGGACATCGCCCTTTGCCGGATCAACACCGAATCCCGCACCGTGGAATATGCCGGAGCCCACCGACCGCTTTATTTTATGAAAGGCGGGGTGATGGATGAAGTGAAAGGAAATAAATTTCCAATCGGTGGCGGTATTTATAAAAATCAAACCAACTTTACGACCACAAAACTAGCTTTGGGTAAAGGAGATTCATTCTATTTTAGCTCGGACGGGTTCCCTGATCAGTTTGGTGGCCCCGAGGTGCGCAAGTTTGGCCCCAAGAAGACTCGCGAAATTATAGAACGAGTATATAAAGGCTCCATGAATGAAGCCGCCATGGTCTTTGATACCGAGTGGGAAGCTTGGAAAGGTGAACAGAAACAAACAGATGATGTACTTTTGATTGGAATTAAATTTTAAACCATAACTTCGGAACTTCAAACCCCCTAGCAATGAATTTTATCTACGACCTGCACCGCACTATGATGGCGGAAAAACTGATCTTGGTTTATGAAGGTGACTTCACTCAGGAGAGCACCAAATCAATCCTTTCAATGGCAGAACGAAATCTGGATTCTGCCGGAGAGAGTTCGGGCACTAAACGCAAAGTTTTTAATGTCATGGTCGAAGCACTTCAAAATATCGTGAAGCACAGCAGTGAACAAGGGCTGCAGGCTGGCTCGCTCATTAGTAGAAGCGCTATCTTTATGATCAGCAAAGACGACCTGCGCTATTGTGTCATGACGGGCAACCCTATCCCTAAAAGCAGAGTGGCCAAGCTCACCAACAACCTGACGGAGCTCAATAACAAGGATAAAGAAGGCTTAAAGGAAATGTATAAAGAGATCATCAAAAACACCCAAATATCTGAAAAAGGTGGGGCCGGATTGGGGTTCGTTGACATGGCGCGGAAATCAGGGGAAAAACTTGGTTTCTCATTTGCCGAAATGGACAGCGAGCACGATTTCTTCTGTTTAAAAGTCACTATCTCTCGCGAAAAAGAATAACTTAAAAAATTATAAAACTGTATCAATCATGGAAATTCTCAATCTGAAAGGAACCGAAGATACCCCTAGCATTCTACTGGATAAAAAGAATGGGATTTTTGAAATAAGCGGACGTTCATTGCCCGAAGATTCTGCTGAATTCTATCGTCCCGTGCTAGACTGGATCGGTTCTTATGCTGCCGACCCAAACCCTGCCACTGAGTTTACGCTCAAACTGGAATACTTTAACACTGCATCTTCTAAGCTGATTCTCGATGTTTTATCAGCCTTAGAAGAAATCAAAGGCATGAAAATTCTTTGGTATTTCCACGATGATGATGAAGATATGGAAGAAGCTGGCCAGGAGTTTTCTGAATTGGTAGAAATCCCCTTCGAGTTTAAAACATACTAGTACAAAGTTATCCGTTATCAGTTGATCGTTAATCATCTTCATACAATTAACAGGTATAACAGATAACGACTAACAATTAATGATCCGAGAAGAATGAGTGAGGAAATCTTAAAAGCGCTCACACAACTATTTGCCATTATTACCAAACAAGATGGTGGGGTAACTGAAAATGAGCGCCAATTTGTTATCAATTTTTTTCAACAGGAGCTTGACCAAGATACCGTCAAGGAATACCTGACCCTGTATGACGATTTTTCAGGTTACAGCAAGCAAGGAACTGGCGATGAAGAAAAGAACAAGCTCACTTCCGTGCGGGATTCTGTTAAAACGCTTGGCCTTTGCAAAAAGATTAACAGAACCTTAACCCAAAAACAAAAAGTCGTTGTACTCACAAAATTGTTGGAGTTGATTGGCTCCGATAAGAATTTCACCCCCCAGCGAATTGAAATTATCAACACGGTTTCAACGGTCTTTAACATTGATCAGGAAGAATACAAATTAGTAGAGACCTTCATCATCGCACAAGCGGTTGAAGGCCTTAATTTTAAAGATATTCTTTTAGTAAATTCAGCGGAAACAAAATCAGCGGAGAACCAAAAGCACACCCACGCTCACATCGAAGGACAGTTAATCTTCATGCGGGTAAAAAGTGTGGATATGTATTTCACCAAATACTTGGGCGACCAATCCAATGTGTTGAATGGCTTCATCATGCAGCCCAACAAGATTTATTTGTTTTCGCATGGAAGCACAATCAAAACACAAGCCGGCAATGCCTTGTATTACAGCGATTTGGTGGCTCATTTTAATGAAGAAATAAAAACCACAAAACTCTCCTTTAACGCCAATATTGAAGAGTTCAAATTCCCCAACGGTGCCATCGGATTGCGCAATGTGGTTATCTCAGAGGGCCCAGGAAAACTTATTGGGATTATGGGCGCCAGCGGAGCCGGCAAAACCACATTGCTATTAACCCTAGCCGGCCTAGAAAAACCTTCCAAAGGAGATATCCTAATCAATGGTTATAATATCCATACAGAAAAGGATAAGATAGAAGGCGTCATCGGTTTTGTCTCGCAAGATGATTTACTCATTGAAGAACTCACGGTCTACCAGAATCTTTATTACAACGCGAAACTATGCTTTTCGAATTTTACCGAAGCGCAATTGCACGAGCGTGTAATGAGCACATTAGAAAATCTTGGGCTCGATCAACGTAAAGATTTAACGGTTGGTAGCGTACTCGATAAAAAAATTAGCGGAGGGCAACGTAAGCGCCTGAACATTGCCTTGGAATTAATTCGCGAGCCAGCCATCCTCTTTTTGGATGAACCGACATCAGGTCTTTCTTCGCGCGACTCAGAAAATGTCATTGATTTATTAAAAGAACTTTCTTTAAAAGGAAAATTAATTTTTGTGGTGATCCATCAGCCCTCATCAGACATCTATAAAATGTTTGACAAGATGATCATCATGGACACAGGGGGTTTTCTTTCGTATTATGCTCCACCAGTAGAAGCCGTTACGTATTTCAAAAAGGCGACCCATCAGGTTGACAGCAATAGGGGTCAATGTGAAACTTGCGGAAATGTAAACCCGGAACAGATATTCAACATCATTGAATCCAAAGTAGTTGATGAGTACGGTCAACCGACAAATAAAAGAAAGGTTACACCACCACAATGGCACGAAATGTACTTGAAAAGGTTTAACCTTAACAAAGTAGAGGATGTTAAGGAAAAACCGCCAAGCACATTAAAAATTCCTAGCAAGCTTAGGCAAACCATCATTTTCACTTCACGGGATTTCCTTGCTAAACTTAGCAATAAGCAGTATTTGCTCATCAATTTGTTAGAAGCTCCTTTGTTGGCGATTATTCTCACTTTTATCATTAAATACAAAAGTGCGCCCGGAGGCCAAGAATATATCTTCCGGTTCAATGACAATTTTCCCGCGTTTTTACTCATGGCTATTATCGTAGCCTTGTTTATGGGTTTGACGGTGAGTGCAGAAGAAATCATCCGTGACCGAAAAATTCTGAAGCGGGAGTCTTTTCTCAATTTAAGCTGGAACAGTTACTTGGTATCCAAACTGAATATACTATTTCTTCTATCCGCCATTCAAACTTTCCTTTTCGTTATCGTCAGTAATCTAATCCTAGAAGTACATGGCATGACCTGGGCAATGTGGTTGGTGCTGTTCTCCACTTCGTGTTTCGCCAATGTGCTTGGTCTAAATATTTCTTCCGCTTTCAACTCTGCGGTTACTGTTTATGTGATGATCCCGTTACTGCTAATTCCTCAAATGATTTTGAGTGGTCTGCTTTTCCCTTTCGACAAACTAAACAACGTGATCAGCACGAAAGGTAAGGTGCCCCTTGTAGCTGACTTGATGGCCTCGCGTTGGGCTTATGAGGCTATGGCAGTGTATCAGTTTACAAACAATGATTACGATGCACCTTTCTACAAGTACGAAAGAGAAGAAGCCAAAGCTGACTTTAAGGCGGCTTTTATGGCCGATGAATTAAAAAAGAGAAATCGCTTTTTAATGGAATACTACGAAACTAAAAATGACTCCATCCGTAGATTGGTGGACAAAAACCTGGCGATCTTAAGGGACAATTTAAATGCTGAACCTTATCGGCCTGGATTTGAAAAGGTAAATATTGATGATGACTTCTCGAAAGAGAAATACTCAAAAGTGCGTGGCATGATGCTCGAAAGTTATTTTGAGGACTATCGCAAGCATTATCAAAATATCTATAACGACAACGTAAATCTTATCGAAAAGAAGATGGCCTTCTTCGAAAAAAACGGTGTAAAAATCAATGATGAGAAAAATAGGTACCACAACGAAAGCCTTAGCGATCTTGTTAAAAACATTTCAGTCAAGGATCGTTTACTGGAATATAATGGTAAGTTGATCCAACAAATTAACCCCATTTTCCAAGGCATTAACCCTACAGGTATTTTAGATTACCGAACCGCCTTTTTTCTCCCAGAAAAAAATCTACTGGGCTTTACGTTAAACACGTTCGTTTTCAATATTATTATTATCTGGTCCATGTCGATATTCTTCTATTTAGCACTATATTTAGAATGGCTTCGCAGGATCGTTGATTTTTTCGGAAATGTTAGTATTCCTGATAAAGTAACCATCCCTTTTCGGAGGAAATAAAATATTTTGTATCCATTGCTGAATTTTTAATTTTGTAACTAACAATGAAAGCTATGAGAATTGTAATGATTTGCTTGGTTGCCTCAATCCTTTTGGCCTCCTGCGGCAAAAGCAAAAAACCGGATGAACAGGCTTTTCTTAATAGTTTGGATTCCGCCAAAAAAGGCCCAACCATTGATGAGGAAGTAATCAACAGTATTTTACAACAAATTCCAAGCCCATTGGAGATTTCAGTTTTGCTTAAAGAATCAGGCACCAAATACAATTTTGGGTTGCTCAATACCCCTGAAAATCTCTCAAAATACAATAGCAATTACAAAAAGGCATTGAATTTGGGCATTTATGGGACGGACTTGGGGTACACTAACATTTATCAGCAAAATCAAGACGGTATCAAATATTTGGCATCAATAAAGAGCTTGGCGAATGACCTTAACATTGGCCAGTTTTTTGACATTGAAACCATTGGGCGTTTGGCAACCAATAGCAAAAACCTGGATTCTTTGTTGCTCATCACCACTCAGAATTTCAATGACATCAATCATTACCTTCAAACACAGGGAAGGGCTAATCTTAGCGTGTTGCTCCTTACTGGAGGTTGGTTGGAAGCGATGCAAATCACTTGTCAGGTGGCAGGAAAAGACCCAAAAAACAAGGAATTAAAAGAAAAAATTGGAGAACAGAAGATTATCCTTGAACAAATCGTGCTTTTATTTTCTTTTTACAAGGAAGACGAAAACATGGCATCATTATGGAAAGATCTTGATGAATTGAAAGCGGCCTTTGATAAGATCAACATTACCTACACCTATAAGGAATCTACCATGGAAGTGGTCAATGGGGTGGCCATAATTAAAGACAACAGCACGACTACCATTGATGTTACCGATAAGGACATCCAAAACATCACCAGCATCACGAATTCAATTAGAAATAAAATTGCCAGTTAATTACTTATCCATTTATGAAATACGTTATATCTTCAATTTTGTTAGTGTCATTTGTTGGGTTACTATCTATCCAACTTTCAGGGCAATGCAACCCGGATAGTTTTGCCACGGCCTGTATCCCAAAGCTTGCCACAGGATTTAACTTTTTGAAGAGCTATAAAGTGGATGGCGAAGGGGGAGCCAAAGAAAAAGTGGAATACAGTTATGTATTCACCAAAGGCACTCAATATATGATTAATCTGTGTGCCAATGGAGCCGCCACCGATGGAATTGTTGTTACGCTTTTCGATTCTGGACGCAACAAAGTTGCCACGAGCAAAATCAACGGGCAGTTTATTAGTGCCATTGCATATCCCTGCAATGCAACAGGTATTTACTACATTCAATACACGTTTGATGGTTCTTCCGGCAAATGTGGAGGAAGTGCACTTGGTTTCAAACGATAATCCATCAGGCAGTACTCAAATTATGCCTCGCCAATTTGGCGGGGCTTTTGTTTTTTAGATAGGAAAGCGGCAAATTGATTTTATTAAAACCAATTATCCATGCGAAAAGTCCTAATCATTGAAGATGAAGCAACCATTAGAGCTGTTCTAAAAGATATCTTAAAAGATCAAAAAGATTTAAAAATCGATGTTCTGGAAGCCAAAGATGGTGCAGAAGGCTTGGCGATGTTGGAGGCTGATCATTTTGACCTTGCCTTGTGCGACATCAAAATGCCTCGAATGGACGGCATGGAGGTGCTCCTAAAAGTGAAAGAAAAAGGAATTGAAACTACCTTCATTATGATTTCCGCACATGGCACCACCGAACTAGCCGTAGATGCGGTAAAAAATGGTGCTTTTGATTTTTTGCAAAAACCACCAGATCTCAACCGGCTTCTGATTACCGTTCGCAACGCGCTCGACAAAAATCTTTTAGTTAAAGAGACCACAAGGCTAAAGAAAAAAATATCGCAAAAATTTGAAATCATCGGGGAATCCAAAGGCATTTCAACCATCCTTGCTATGCTCGAAAAAGTTGCCCCTACCGATGCACGCGTGCTTATTACCGGACCAAATGGATCGGGCAAGGAATTGGTAGCCCGGCAACTCCATGAAAAGAGTGCGCGGTCATCCAATTCATTTGTTGAAGTAAATTGTGCCGCCATTCCCTCAGAACTTATCGAAAGCGAACTATTTGGTCATGAGAAGGGAGCTTTTACTTCGGCCATCAAACAACGAATTGGCAAATTCGAACAAGCCGATGGAGGCACGCTTTTCCTCGATGAAATTGGTGATATGAGTGTTTCAACCCAAGCAAAAGTACTGCGGGCGCTCCAGGAGAATAAAATTACAAGAGTCGGTGGTGAAAAAGACATTGAAGTAAATGCCCGCGTTATTGCGGCAACCAATAAAGACCTTAAAAAGGAAATTGCCGAAGGTCGCTTTCGCGAAGACCTTTACCACAGACTTGCCGTAATTATCATCATCGTTCCTCCGCTTCGGGAGCGGAAGGAAGATATTCCTCTCTTAGCGAATAAATTCTTAGAAGAGATTGCAGCCAATTATGGAACTAAGAAAAAAGAAATCGAAAAGACAGCGTTAAAGTTACTCAGTGAATATCCTTGGAGCGGAAATGTACGCGAACTCAAAAACGTAATGGAGCGATTGGTCATTATGAGCGAAGGCTCAATCAATCAAGCCGAAGTAAAAAAGTATCTATAAGGATTAAATTCTTTTTGTCTCGGTATTTTTTACTTCCTTCTTGCTGTAGGTAGGGCAAGTGTACTGGCTACAAGCGGAAATAAAAGCAACAAGAGCAATAAAAGCTAAAACTCTTTTCATAGTGGTTTCAATTTGGTCTTAACAAAAGTATAAATCTTTTATTTCCAAACAAATTTTATCGGTTCTAAATGGCCATTGGGCGAATATTATTTCAGCTTACCAGTAAATTGCATCCCCGGATATCACTATTATCCATTCTCCCAAGTACTTCAAAACTAAGCCCTTGATCCTCCCGCCCTAAATCCTCCGTTTCAATAAAGGCGCAAGAATGTGCATTTGCCAGATCAACCACATTTATCCCACCAATCTTGCCTTCTCTTAGATAATGAAAAGGGTCGTTAATGTCTCGAATCATGATTTTCATCCAAAGAGGGGACTTAAAGTAACCCTTACCCTTCGAATAAGCCTGTGAAAATAGCTCCGTCATTCCATATTCTGAATGGATTTCTCGTGCATTAAGTCTCTGGCATAAAAAGGAATGTAGTTCTTCACGCACCCACTCTTTTCGCCTTCCTTTCATCCCTCCAGTTTCCATTATGAGGGCTTCACTTAAGTCTACTTCATGTTTTTCGGCTAAATCAAGTAAAGCGAATGAAACGCCCCAAAGTATCGTCTTCTTTGTTGAATGTTTCAATTCCTCAATTTTGTGCAACAATTGATCAAAATTGTTAAGATAATAACCCGAATGACCTGTTGTATCCGATTTAATAAAATGATCGATCATCGCTATCAGCGAAGAGCCACTCCTTTCTAAATAAGAAGGAAGCAAGGCTAAAAAGTGATACCCTTCAAGCTGGCCGTAAAAGTGATTGAAAATAGCGGTGGCTGTATTCAAATAATAAGGAAGACTCCAAACTTGATGCTTGCTTTGAAGAGAACCCGTAGTTGCGCTGCTGGTAAATACCGTTTCTGGCGTCCAATTTCCGGATATCACGGTATGGGACTTGAAAAATCGAATTGGCAAAAATGGTATTTCATTGATGGATTTCACCTTGGCCACATCTTTACCCAGATGATGTACATAAGTTTGATAAAGAAGGTTATTTTTGTATTGCGTTTGAAAAAGCTGCAAAGCAATATCTTCGAAATTGGATTCGTTAATATGGGAAAGCGGGAAAGTAAAACTTTTGTTTTGTAGCAAGCGTTGAAGAATTGATTACTCAAAGGTAGAAAATGCGGTGGATTAGAAATTTCGGGGCGATACTGATTTTGGTTTGGATAGTCGGGGCATGCCTTAAACAGCCGGAATTGTCAATCATTCCACAAATCACCTTTCAAAGTGCCACTCTTGTAAAAGGCGCAGGTTCAGCCGCAACAGACACCATTATCCTTACTATTGGCTTTGCCGATGGGGATGGCGACTTAGGTTATGGCCCTGATGAAACGGCTATTTACAAAAGCAGCACCGATTCCATTAATCTTAATCCAGCTTTTTATTTCCTTTACGATTCAACTAAACCCGCTACCTCCCCATGGTATCAAGTTAATCAAAGTAATTTTACACCAGCTATTTTGGCTTCTTTAGGATTTCCCCAGCTCCACTATGTGGATTTAGCAGCCGTACGTAAAAACAAAAATGTGGTAGCCTTTGACACTTTGCCCTCACCGCCAACATGTAAATCTTGGACCACTACACCTACATCAACGCAGCAGCAAAAAGCCGATACCATTTATACCCAGAATAACCCAAATGCCAACAATATCTTTATGAATATTTACACTGCGCCTAACGCAGCCGGCCCGTTTACCTATTATGATCCATACATTCTTTTCGGAAATCAAATCCCATGCCCAAATAATGTGTTTGACGGAAGGTATCCTGTCTTATCCTCCAACCTCGGTAACAACTCACCAATTCAAGGCACATTAACTTGGAAATATATTTCACCCCTCTTGTATTATATTTTTCAAGGCAAGACCATTAGGCTAACGGTTTATATTACCGACCGTGCCTTGCACAAAAGCAATGTGGTTACTTCCAATGATATTGTAATCAACTAAACTTGGTGTGTTCTATTAGTAGATTTCTGGGAATCGATCCGGTTCTGCCGCTCTCATCATTTCATAAACCTTGTCAAAAATTTCTTCGGGATTCGGCTTAGAAAAATAATCACCATCAGACGCATAGGGAGGACGGTGGTCTTTGGCTGAAATCGTCATGGGGGGTGCATCAAGAAAGAAATAAGCCAGTTGTTCTTCCAATACTTTTTGCATCATAAATGCCGTGGCCCCACCGGGCACATCTTCATCAGCAAAAATCACACGGTTTGTTTTCTTGATCGATTGTGCAATAGCGTGGTGGATATCAAAAGGGAGTAAAGTCTGAACATCAATAACTTCACAGAAGATTCCATGCCGCTCTAAATCCTCCGCTGCTTCCATCACAATCCTGCACATGGATCCGTACGTAACAAGGGTAACATCATACCCCTCTTTTAAAATGGCAGGAATCCCAAGGGGCACTGTAAATTCGCCTATATTATCAGGCAGCTTTTCTTTTATCCGGTATCCATTAAGGCATTCAATAATCAAGCAGGGATCATCCGATTTTAGCATCGTGTTGTACATGCCAGCTGCCTGAGTCATGTTGCGAGGCAACAGCACATACATGCCTCTCAGGCTATTTAAAATCATCCCAATTGGTGAACCAGCGTGCCAAATTCCTTCGAGTCGATGACCGCGGGTGCGCACGATAAGGGGAGCCTTCTGCCCTCCTTTGGTTCGGTATTGCAACGTGGCCAAATCATCAGACAAAATTTGGAGGGCGTACAATAAATAATCAAGATATTGAATTTCGGCAATGGGTCTAAAACCTCGTAACGCCAACCCAATGCCCTGGCCAATGATGGTACACTCCCGGATGCCCGTGTCCGTAACCCGAAGCTCACCAAATTTTGCCTGTAACCCAGCGAAGCCTTGGTTCACATCGCCAATCTGTCCCACATCTTCACCGAAAGCTTGTATCAATGGATCGCGATTGAGGGCGGCCTCAAAGCAAGCTTGTAAGATTTCTCTTCCATCGAGCAGTGGGGAATTATCAGAATACGTTGCTGCAACAGTTTCAACATTTAACGCAGACCACTCTGATTGGCTATAGAGATAAGAATTATAGCGATCAAAATTCTGGGTGTCTTCAAATTTTAACCAATCGATAATTTCGTGCTGTACTGCCGATTCTTTCCCTGCCAAAACCCTTAGCGTTTTTCTTGCGGCCTTGACTGAATCCAGCCGATCAGCGTTAACGGTTTGCTCCAACCGTTTTTTAATTTCAATAACTTCAGGGGTCTCCTCACAGGCTTTGGCAAGCAAGGGCATCAATTTTTTCTGGCTTTTCTGAATATCGTTAGTAAATGCCTTCCAGGCTGCATCCTTGGAAGCTTTGGTAGAGGCCTTTGCTTCTTTTTCAATACTATCCAATTCTTCCGAAGAACCAATTCCTTGCTCGATTATCCACTCGCGCATTTTTAAAATGCAGTCATGCTCCTTTTCCCACACCAATCGTTCTTTTGTTTTATACCGCTCGTGCGAACCCGAAGTGCTGTGTCCTTGGGGTTGGGTCATTTCGGTTACATGGACCAACACAGGCACATGTTGTTCGCGACAAATCTTTTCAGCTTTTACATAAACGCTGCAAAGCCCTTCATAATCCCAACCTTTGGTGGTAAAAATCTCATACCCTTTTTCACTTTGTGTTCGCTGGAATCCAGAAAGAATTTTTGAAATGCTTCCTTTCGTGGTTTGGTATTCTTTGGGTACCGAAATACCATAGTCGTCATCCCAAACCGAAATGAGCATGGGCACTTGTAATACACCCGCAGCATTTATCGCTTCAAAAAACATTCCTTCCGAAGTAGATGCATTTCCTATCGTACCAAATGCGATTTCGTTTCCATTCACGCTCAGATTCGTAAATTCTGCCAACACGGGATTTTCACGAAAAAGCTTTGAGGCGTAAGCCAGGCCAAGAAGCCTCGGCATTTGCGCAGCTGTTGGTGATATATCCGCACTACTATTTTTAATCTTGGAAAGCTCTTTTAATTGACCCCGCTCATCAAGCATTCGGGTGGCAAAGTGACCGGTCATTTGTCGTCCAGCCGAAGCAGGGTCAGCCTCTACGCTCGTGTGAGCGTATAATTGAGCAAAATAATTAGCGAAAACCATCTCACCGATGGCGAGCATAAAAGTTTGGTCACGGTAATACCCAGAACGATGATCCCCGTTGCGAAAAACTTTAGCCATCGCGATTTGAGCCAACTCTTTACCATCACCAAAAATCCCGAACTTGGCCTTGCCCATAAACACTTCCTTTCGGCCAAGAATACTGGCTTCCCGACTTTCTATGGCAAGTTTATAGTCGGCCAAAATCGTTTCGGCTTTTGTGGTTGAAATACCCACACTCGCTGTTTTTGTTTGCCCCACATTAATCAGGTTTGATGGTAAAAATAAGGAAAAAGAAACGAGGGTTCAAAGAGAAAATCTCGGCCTAATTTTATTGCGACCTTTTGCGCTGCCACAAAAGAATTTATGGCTTTTTCAAGCGTCAAGCAAATAACTAAACACCAATTAATTTTGTGCTTAGATACCTGACTATCAAATGCAGTGAATGGCAATCGTATGCTATATTTGCGTTATCGAATTTTTTCACCATTTCAAATCGCACCTCCATGATTATTGGCATTCCAAAAGAAATTAAAAATAATGAAAACCGTGTGGCGTTAACCCCTGCTGGGGCGAAAGAATTTGTTAAACGCGGACATGTCGTTTACTTGCAAACAAATGCCGGTGAAGGCAGTGGCTTCAGTGATGAAGAATACATAGGGGCCGGGGCAAAAATACTCTCCAGTGCCGAGGAGATTTTTGCAATAGCCGAAATGATCATGAAGGTAAAGGAGCCCATCGAACAAGAATATAGTCTGATCAAAAAAGATCAACTCGTGTTTACCTACTTTCACTTCGCGTCTTACGAACCGCTGGCACACGCTATGATTAAAACCGGTGCGGTCTGTCTTGCCTATGAAACCGTAGAACGCGAAGACCGAAGCTTGCCCCTCCTTGTACCCATGAGTGAAGTAGCCGGACGGATGGCTATACAAGAAGGAGCAAAATATTTAGAGAAACCGCTGAAAGGCCGTGGTATTCTTTTAGGAGGGGTTCCGGGTGTAATGCCTGCGAAAGTTTTGATTTTGGGAGGGGGCGTAGTGGGTACGAATGCGGCTAAGATGGCCGCAGGAATGGGTGCGGACGTGATTATTGCCGATGTCAATATCAATCGGCTGCGTTACTTGGATGATGTAATGCCTAAAAATGTGCGCACATTGGTAAGCAATGAATATGTGCTAAGGGAGTTGGTAAAAACGCATGACTTAATTATTGGCGGAGTTTTGGTTCCTGGCGCCAAAGCTCCTAAACTCATCACCCGAGACATGCTGAAAACCATGCGTCCCGGAACGGTGCTCGTAGATGTTGCTGTTGACCAAGGGGGCTGCATTGAAACTTGCAAACCAACCACGCATGAAAACCCAACCTTCATTATTGATGATGTGGTTCATTATTGCGTAGCCAACATGCCTGGGGCAGTGCCCTATACCTCTACGCTGGCGTTGACCAATTCCACCTTGCCTTACGCACTTAAACTCGCTGGGCGAGGATGGAAAAATGCGTGCAAGGAAAACGCTGATTTAGAAAAAGGACTTAATGTAATTCTAGGCAAGGTTGTCTATAAAGCAGTGGCTGATGCTTTCAACTTGCCTTATACCGATGTAAAGGCTTTTTTGGGGTAACCACCCTCAATGTTGATTCAGTAAAAGGGATCAGTAAGGAAGGGTATGACCTTTTCCGATGGCCACTTTTGGGTTATCATAGCGACCCGTAACATGGAAGGGTATCTTTATTTTTGTTAAGGGTACCAATTCGATTTTTACCAGATAGTCAATTATTCCATTCATGGTGTTCACCCCTTCAATATCCGCATCAAATCCTGAAACTTTAATGGAGAAAGGTTTGACCACAATTTTATTGTCACGGATCTCAGTCACCATTTCAAAATCCCTCAAATGAGGGTTATTAATCTCCTTTTTCTTGGCACTTTTACTGATCTCATCAAACATTTTCATTCCATTAATTTTTGCATCCGCAATTCGCATCACTCCTCCTCCTTTCAGAGTTTCTAGCTTAGGTTGCATAGCCTTGTCCAATTCACCTTGTAGTTTATACGTTACAGAAAATTTACCGTAAGTATTTGCAGCAGAAGGTGCCAATTTCCTCATCAAATTTATCTCTTGAAAAGTTCGATGAATATCTAAGTCTTTAACATTTAAATCAAAATCAAAGATGGGATGTTTCATGTCAATGGTGTTGTAATCACCGCTAAAAATAAACTTTGCGTTGAGCGAATTAAATCCTGTTTCGTGCAGACTAAGCACTCCCTCTTTGATGGTGATCTCACCTTTCATATCGGTAATCTTTAGATCTTCGTATTTGATTCCCTTAATATCAGAATCAAAAACGAATTCAATATTCATAGGAACTTCTATGACCATGAGCTTAGTGTGCGCGGTATCGGCTAACGGTTTATGAGTAGCTGTTTTTGCTGGCGGCATCCATTCATTGACATCTATTGAATCGCAAGTAAGATTGAGATCGCCTTTGATCAGGTCTTTGCTTTCGGTAGCGAATGCCATGTAGTTTGAAATATCGCCTTTCAATTTCACATTACTTTTCCCCAATCTAGCCTCCATTTCTTCAAGGATGATCTTCTCAGGGGTAAAGGTTAGCAACGCCTTACTGATTTCAATTGGATTTTTAATTCCTGGCCCACTTACCCCAACGTTATTAAATCGAACTTGTCCTTCCGAAGAGACCTTGGTGTAATTCCCTTTTTCGAGATCGCTCAATAATCCGCTGGTTTTTAACTGCGCATCGACAATGCCTGTCAATTGAATGCCATTCAACGGATATACCTGAGCTAGTTTTGACAAATCAGCTTTGCCATTGATGGTCAAACTGTACTGATAATTGTTCAGGTCAGACAAACTTCCGGTAATTTCGAAAGGCTCGTCTTCCAGGGTGTAGGTAAGCTTGCTCACACTAAGTTTAGCGTCTTCACGGTTGCCTGTTTTGCTGGCGGCTTCTGCGAAAAATTGAATGTCCCTAATGGGGTATGGGTAATTTTTATATTTAACAGAACCATCCAAAAGTTTCATTTTTGTATCAACTAAAGGGAATTTCTTTTTTGACTTACTATAAAGCCCTTTGGCCAAAATATCTAGATTAAATTTACCATTGATTTTATAGTCCTTTAGTGGATAAATTTTTTCAATATCCGCCAAATCTAGATCGGCACTAATGTCCGCATCAATTTCAGTATCAGGGTATCCTTTTAGTTTCAAAAAACCATGTAGGGTATTGTCGTCTACCTCTGCATGAATTTTTCTAAAATCAACGATTGAGCTTTGCATTTTCCCGTCTTTGTTTTCCGCGTTCAGGTGAAAATTAATATTTGAAATAGGCCGGGGCATCGTATCGAATTTGATGTACCCATCGGCCAATTGCAAATTCAATGAGAAGGCCGGAGTAATTGATTTCCTTTCATCGTATAAACCGTTTGCTTTTAATTCAAAATTCAGTTTCCCCTTTAAGGCCAATTTTTTGATCGGGAAAAGGCGCTCCAACGTGGCAATTTCTAAATCAGCAAAAACGTCCGCATTGATTCTGGGTGTATGAAGTCCTTGGATTTTTATGCGACCATGGATTGGATGCATACCAAACTCAACATTAAAGTTCTTTAAGTCAAATATGGTGCTATCCAAAATGCGCTCCTGGTTTTCGATCGCAAGGTCAAAATTGATATTGTTAAAACCTTCCGGCAGACTATCAATCTTCACCATGGCATTCTTTACCCTTATATCGAAATGAAAGGCAGGCATTTCTTTTGTTTCTGCAGAATATACGCCATCCAACATTCCACTAAAACCAAGATCACCATTTGTCTCCATGTAGTCAAAGCTCTTCATATATAACCCTGGAACGAGTGACAAAATATTTTTGAACGAAGTCTCTTGTGCTTCAAACTTCAGCTTCATGGCATATTCATTAATTACCTGCTGAAAAAAACCGTCAACACTAAATTTAAAATGGTTGATTTGAATCTGGTTTTCTTTAAACGTAAACTTACTTTCCGGAAGGTTCATTTCCATGACCAGGTCAAGGCCAATAGTCTTTTCATAGAAATATTGTACATCGTCATACTTCAGCGAAAATTGACGGATAATGGTATTCGTATTGTAGTCAAAAACATCTTTCAAAAAATCGCCACCACCCTGGTGCTCGATATCGATGGCACTCACAAAAATATTCCTTTGCCAATCGGTGTAAAAAATATTACCACTGTGGATGCTAAATTTTTCAATTTCAATATTTACCGCGGATGGCCTATTTTTTTTTAGCGAATCGCTGCTTGATTTGGTTACCTTGTAATTTGCCCGGCCATTTTTAAGCACATAGACATGTATTTCCGGATCGTAAAGTTGAATGCTTTTAACTTCGATAAGATGTTTGGTGAGCAGCGACCATAATCTTAACTCCATACGGGCTTCTTTTATAGCCGCCAATGTATCCGTTCTAAACTCTTCTTTACCCATCACGAGTAGATCGTTGAGCGAAAGTGTAAGATTTGGATAGTGATTGAACAAACGAAGGCTCACCTTGCTAAACGTGACTTCGGCATCAATTTGGCTATCGATTTCCTTCTCCAAATCAACTCGAATTTGACTCTCGAAAACCGAAGGCAAAATAATTGCAGCTAAAATTAGAATAGCCAATAAAGAGAGAAATCCGATTAGGAGCCCTTTCAACAAACGCTTCATGCCGAAAGATAACCGCTAAAATTTATACTGGTAGGAAAAATTAGCAAATAGATATTAAATAAGAATTCCATACGCCTTGAGGCCTTCAAATCCAATCCGTTCAGGGTGATTCAGATATGCATAATTACAATTCCACAGGGTTTGGCCATTTTTAGGATATTTTCCTTTATTGCTTTTGAGGAAGTCCCTTACAATAGCCTAGCCAGAAAGTAACAAGTAATTAACAAGGTTCCATAAAAGAAGATAAGGCTGGAAAATCCAGCCTTATCCATGTTTTTCTGTCGGTTTCAATCCTCAATACCCAACGCTTTCATTTTCTTTTTCAAGTCAGCTATTTTTGGATTGTAAACGGCTTCATCATAAAGTGACAATTCATTGTAGATAGAAAGTAATCCATAAAGTCCATCCTGATCGTCCGGATTAGCGGCAACACATTTTTCCCAATAGGGCAAAGAAACCTTTAACATTTCGGGTATCTTAATATACAAATCCTGTCGTTTCTTAAGGTCATCAGGTCTCTGGCCAGTAATGGCATTGCGTTCATGGCGCATTTTTTGCGCATCCCCATAGGTGAACTTCGCCATTACCAAGTTAGCTTCAAAATAATCCGGATCTACCTTTAGTGCTTCTCCCATCCAATGTTTAGCTCCATCAATATCTTTTAATTCGTTGCAGATCAACCCGACAAAATATCTTGATTCTTTATCTTTTGGATCAGCGGCCGCCTTCTGTTCCATGAGTGCCTTAGCTTCAGGCAAGCGATTTGTTTGAGTATAAATATTATATTCAAAATTCAAATAGTCCATGTTTGTGGGGAATCTCGAAGTTAATTCCTTTGCCACATCCAATGCCTTATTAATGTTCTTCATATAGGAAGTGTCCTTTAACGCATCATATTTTTCTTTACCACTTACCTTCCCTGCTTTTTTTGCTGCATCTGCCTTTTTTGTGTAAATCGAATAGAGTTGCAGCAGGGCATCCGGATTTTTGCCACCAGCGGCTTGATACCTTGCGATGTAAGCTATGGCCTTTGCGTTTTCATCAGCAGCAGGAGCAAAATAAACACCAGCATTCATTAATTGAGTTGTGTCAGTAGGCAAGAAATAAACTACTTTTTCAATATCTACAAACGCCTTTTTGAAATCCTTCGCTTTGTAGGTATTATAGCCACGCTCTAAGTATTTCTGAGCATAATACGTTGCTACTTGGTTCTTTAGCATCGGAACTTGCAGCCCATTCATCACTGTTTTTACAAAGCTTTCTTCTTTTCCTTGGTTAATTTCCTCTGACTTGTTGAAGGCCTCCTTTGCAATCGGAAAAGGATCCGCTTCAAGTGATTTGAATTTTTCGTTTTTCGTGGTATCAATCGCGCAATAAATCATCCCCTTCAAATACCATGCCTTGGCTGCATTCTTGGAGGGTTTTCCTTTTTTGTCGATCATGTATTTTTCATTTGCCACGGTGGCATCAATGATCTCCTTGGCCTCATCAATATTGCCTTTTTGCAAGGCACTCTCGGCTTTATTTACACTTGGCTTTATCGGCTTTTGTGCAGCGACAAATAATGGAAATACAAGGAGAAATAGGATTAACTTTTTCATAGTAATTTAATTAAAGTATTCTGATTGGTTAAAATTAACTAAAAATTCTAATTTGTTGCCTCTTCTGGATTATTCTCTTCTTCCATTTTTTGTATTTTTTCAACAGAAGAAATCGCATCATCATCATTGAGTTTGATAAGCCTCACCCCTTGCGTAGCCCTGCCCATCACCCGCAACTCTTCTACGCTGATACGAATACTAATGCCTGACTTATTAATAATCATCAAATCATCCCCGTCCATTACGCTCTTTATCGCAACAAGCTTACCTGTTTTTTCAGTGACATTGATGGTCTTTACGCCTTTTCCTCCACGCCTTGTAATACGATAGTCACCAATCTCTGATCGTTTTCCATAACCCTTCTCAGAAACCACCAATAAATTAGTGTTTTCACGCGCAATACATACCATGCCGATCACTTTGTCCAGACCTGATTCTAAGGTTACACCCTTTACGCCTGCTGCCGTGCGACCCATTGGCCTTACATCCGCTTCGTTAAAATGAACGGCTTTTCCTTCACTCTTGGCAATAATAATATGATTCTTGCCATTCGTCAGTGCCGCATCGAGCAAGCGGTCACCTTCGTGTATAGTGATGGCGGTAATCCCGTTTGCGCGAGGACGAGAGTAGGCTTCCAATGAGGTCTTCTTTATAACTCCCTTTTCGGTACACAGGATCACAAACGTATTGTTAATATAATCCTGATCTTCCAGGCTTTTTAAGTTCAAAACCGCACGCACCGTATCACCTGACTCGATGTTCAACAGATTTTGGATTGCACGGCCTTTTGAGGTCTTATTACCTTCTGGTATTTCGTACACCTTTTTCCAGTACACTTTTCCGAATTCAGAAAAAATTAAAAGATAATTGTGTGCTTGCGCAACGAATAAATGTTCAGTGAAATCATCATCTTTCGAGCCGGTTGCTTTAGATCCGATTCCACCTCTACCCTGCGTGCGGTATTCGGAAAGCGAGGTGCGTTTCACGTAGCCTTGATTGGAGATCGTAATTACCATCTCTTCATTAGCGATCATGTCTTCCATGGTGATATCTTCCTCACTATGCACAATTTGCGTTCTGCGTGCATCGGCATAGCGCTCTTTGATCTCATTCAATTCATCCTTAATGATGCCCATTCGTACAGGCTCACTGGCCAAGATTTCGTTTAGTCGGTCAATCAGCGCTTTTACTTCTTTGTATTCATTTTGAATTTTCTCTCGCTCTAATCCCGTAAGGCGTTGCAGGCGCATTTCCAAAATAGCCTTCGCTTGGATTTCTGAAAGCTTGAAATTTTCCATCAAACCAACCTTTGCCACCTCAGGATCCTTTGAATTGCGGATCAAGGTAATGACCTCATCCAAATGGTCAAGCGCAATCAGGTAGCCCTCTAAAATATGGGCGCGCTTTTCTGCTTCATCCAGCTCAAAGCGGGTTCTACGCACCACTACTTCATGACGGTGCTCAACAAAATAAACGATTAAATCTTTGAGGTTGAGCGTCTGTGGCCTGCCTTTAACAAGCGCCACATTGTTCACCCCAAAGGAAGATTGAAGCTGTGTGTATTTGAATAAGTTATTAAGTACAATATTCGGGATAGCATCTTTTTTCAAATCATAAACCACCCGGAAACCATCGCGGTCAGATTCATCGCGCATATCGCTGATGCCCTCTATTTTCTTTTCGTTGATCAGGGCAGCCGTGCGCTCAATCATACTGGCCTTATTTACCTGATAAGGAATTTCCGTGGCAATGATTTGATCTTTTCCGCTGGCGCTCGTTACAATTTCAGCCTTGGCGCGAACCACAATCTTTCCCCTTCCCGTAAGAAAAGCTTCCTGTATCCCCTGATATCCATAAATAATACCGCCCGTTGGAAAATCCGGAGCGAGGATAATTTTCATCAGTTCGGGAATAGTTACTTCCCGGTTGTCGATGTAGGTGATTATCCCATCAATTACTTCGCCTAAATTGTGAGGAGGCATGTTGGTGGCCATGCCCACAGCAATACCCGATGAACCATTAATGAGCAGGTTGGGTACCTTGGCGGGAAGCACGGTCGGCTCTGAATTTTGATCATCATACGTAGGTTGAAAATCTACCGTGTTCTTGTTGATGTCAGCCAACAATTCTTCCGCAATCCTACGAAGGCGTGCTTCGGTATAACGCATTGCCGCTGGAGGGTCGCCATCCACGGAACCAAAATTCCCCTGGCCATCCACTAACATGTAGCGCATGCTCCAATCTTGAGCCATGCGAACCATGGTATCATAAATGGAGGCATCACCGTGGGGGTGATACTTTCCCATCACATCACCCACGATACGAGCTGATTTTTTATAAGGCCGATTATGGTTTACCCCCAATTCGAGCATGCCATAAAGCACCCGTCTGTGAACTGGCTTTAGGCCATCGCGCACATCGGGTAAGGCACGAGAAATGATGACCGACATCGAATAATCGATGTACGCGCCTCGCATTTCGTCTTCAATATTGATAGGGATTATACTCTGTCGTTCCAGGGGTGCTCCAGTGTCTTCTGCCACAGTAAAATTCAGTTAATAGGGGTGAAAATTTAGTTTGGCAAGGTAGTGAAAAAGGAGCAGACATTTGATCCCTAAAACGAAGGTTTTTGGGATTTTTTACCAAAAATGAGGACCCGTTAAATTGCCTTCAGAACCATGCCTCTGCACTCCCCAAATCCAATCCTTACGCCTTCCTTTTCAGCATGCCCTTTGATAATTATTTCATCCCCATCGAGAAGGAATTTTCTTTCAGAACCATCGGCTAAATGTAATGGCCGTTGACCATTCCAAGATAGCTCAAGCATTGAACCATACGATCCGGGAGAAGGACCGCTAATGGTTCCGCTCGCATAAAGATCGCCAACTTGAATATTGCATCCATTCACCGTATGGTGCGCCAACTGCTGCGCCATATTCCAGTACATATATTTAAAATTGGTGCGGCACACCGTAGTTGGCACTGATTTTTCAGGTTGAATTAATACTTCTAAGCTGACATCAAAATTTTTGGGGCCTTCAAAATTCAAATAAGGTAAAACCTGGGGAAATTGTTCTGGCCCTTTGGCGCGAAATGGTTCGAGAGCATCCAAAGTTACAATCCAAGGGGAGATTGTAGATCCGAAATTCTTTCCGAGAAAAGGTCCGAGCGGAACGTACTCCCATTGCTGTATATCTCGCGCACTCCAGTCATTAAAAAGCACCAAGCCGAAAATGTTCTCTTCTGCTGCCTCCGTAGTGATCTGCGATCCTAATTTCGTTTCAGCGCAGGTGATAAAGGCAACCTCCAATTCAAAATCCAATTTTTGAGAAGGGCAAAAAACAGGGTGTTTGGCCTCGCTGGATTTTATTTGGCCTTTTGGCCGATGAATTGGTGTGCCTGAAACCACAATGGATGATGCCCTACCATGATAGCCAACGGGGAGATGTTTCCAGTTGGGAAGCAACGCATTTTCCGGATCGCGAAACATGGTGCCCACATTGGTGGCATGCTCTTCACTACTGTAAAAATCAGTGTAATTTGGAATGCGGACGGGCATGCACATTTGCACCTCACTCATGGGGATGAGCGCTATTTCGCTGGCCGCTTTATGCGCTTTCAATTCGTTGTTATCGTGTTGAAGCAATTCGGAAACCCGCTGACGTACTTCCCCTCCCTTTTTTCTTCCCAGCCCCAAAAAATCATTGAGATACATTTGATTGAAGATGCCCTGCGGCAAATTCAAATCTTGAAAGAATCCATTTTCATGAAGGTAGACAAGATCAAGGACGTGGTTGCCGATGGCCACGCCCGCTACTGGGTTCAAATACCTCGTCTTAAAAATCCCGAAAGGCAAATTTTGAATTGGGAAATCTGACCCGTTGGGGACTTCCACCCAGGATTTTAGTTTGGGCTCGTTGGCTTTGATTTTCATAGAAAGAATACCCGAAAGTTAAGGTATTCTAATTGAAAATTACTCTCCCCAATACTTCCATCCCAATAACCTGGCCTGCTCAATGCGGGCAGCGCACAGTTGATATTGAAACTGAATCTGGTTTAATGAAATCCGTTGAAGGTTAGACGATGAATTGAGTAGATCCAAATGGGTGGCCACGCCTTGCTTATAGCGCGATTGGGTGAGTGCTAAAGCTTCTCGCGCATAGTTCACTTGTCCTTCAGAATTTTTAATCCGATCTTGATTAGAGATCAGATCGGCCTGCACTTGCGCAAGGTCTTTTCGTAAATTATTTTCTGTGGTCTTGATGGCCAATTGATTTGACTCCAATACCTTTTGCGCGATGTGCATGTTTTGATTGTTCTTCCCCGCATTATAAATCGGCACACTCAAGTTGACCCCTAGAAAATAATTAAAGATCAACGGATATAGGTTGGGCTGATAACCGTTTTTGTAGCCGGTTCCCCCGCCAAACGAAAGAATCGGAAGACGGTTGGATTCGGCATATTTCAAATCCATTTCACTCGCCAGACTACGCTGGTTGGCCAGCCGAATATCAAAATTGTTTTGCTTGGCATACTCGGCAATAGACGCCTCCGCGAACTCGGGGAAGTCAAAATCGGTAGAAGTCGGTTCAGCATTTGTACCCGTAGAATATTCCAACATTGCTTTTTGCTTTTGCCATGAATTGACAAAGTCGACTTTTCTATTTTCCTCCAAATCAATATTGCTTTGAATATTGGACAAGTCAATTTGCAATGCATCGCCTCGGTTGATGCGACTTTGAACAACCGCTTTATTTACCTTAAGAAAAGACAAGATCGAATCTTCCACGATAATGGCTTTCTTTAAATAAACCATCGAATAGTAAACCGTAGCAACTTGCGATGCCATTTGTGCCTTGGCCTGCTCAATGTTGGTAGTGGCGCTCAAAAGTTCTGCTTTTGATTTGGCAATCAGGGCATTGGTTTTTCCGAAATCCCAAATTGTTTGATTCACCGAAATGTTAAAGTTCCAATTGTTGTTGGGCTGGAATTTGAATTCGTGTCCATTCAGATTTGCTTTACTGAGTGGGGTCACGTACGTGTAGTAGCCATTGCCAGCGATAACTGGAAAGTAATTGCTACGCGCTAAATCAACCCGCATATCTGAAGCCTCGGCCGACTTTTTCAATTCCTGAATGCGCGGGAAGTAGCTAAAGGATTGGTTGATCAAGGTTTTTAATTCTGCATTGGTCTGCGCTTTGGAGAAAGCAAATACAAACAAAAGGGGAGCGACTGCAATTATTTTTTTCATAGCGTCTTGTTAAAAAATTTTCTATTAATCTCGTTTTCCATTTCACGAGGAATTATTTTTTTACTCTTTCTTTATCGATTAATTACCGATAAGAATTTAAAATCGCTAACCTATCTTTTTAGCAAATGCTTTTAAATAAGATCGAGGATTCATCTGGTTAATGTTGGGCACGTTTTCGGAAAACATAGACTTACCCGATTTGAAATTAGTCCATGCTTTCTGAATCACCATTTCGTAATCGAACTGTATTCTGGTCTGTTCCATTTTATTTTTCATGATCTAAATTTTTAAGATTACTATTAACTAAACAGCATTGATTATTAATGACTTTCTTCGGCAATTTTCTGTATGGTGGCCTTGCTCACTTTCTGCGTCTTCAACAAAAACATAAATGGAATGACGCAAACAAAAAACAGCGTGATCAGCAAAAAGGTATCCGCATAGGCCATCAAATAACTTTGCTTGGTCACGGCTAAATCCAATAGTTTATAACTAAAATTAGTGGTCTGAGTGGGATTAATACCCGCGTTCAGCGCACCAGCCTGGTATTGCGATAACCGCAGAAGCAGATTTGGATCCGAAACCTGAAGGTTGCTCACCAAGTCAGTACGATGTACCGCATACCGTTGTGTTACGAAGGTATTCATGACCGCAATACCAAAAGCACCACCCAATTGTCGGAGCATATTTGTAAGCGCTATTCCACTCGGCATTTCCTGTGGCGTGAGCCCAACAACCGCCTGATTAATCAGTGGCACGGTTAAACAGGCTGTGCCTATTCCGCGAAATACTTGCGTCCAAAAGAAAAAAGGAAGCCCCACATCGGGCGTCACCAAGGACGAGGTATACCCATGAAGAATAAAAAAGATAAAGCCGATCACCACGAAAACTAATGGAGGTGTGCCTGCACCCAGCCTACGCCCAATTATCGGCATGCAGAAAATGGCCGCAATGGCACTGGGTACTAATCCAATGCCGGCATCGGTTGGCGAATAGCCAAGAATGCGTTGAACCAAAACCGGAAAAATAAATACGGATCCGAACATACCAAAGCCGGTAGCAAACGTAAGTACGTTACTCGCCCACAAATTCCTTCGCTTCATCACGTGCAAATTGACCATCGGCTTCTCAGCCACCAATTCTCTATAGATAAAAGAAAATATGCCCACCGCTGCTAAGATGGTAAGGAGAATTATGGTTTTATCCTGAAACCAATCGTCCGCTTCACCGCGCTCTAATACGTATTCCAAACTGCCAACTCCCACGGCCAAAAAAGAAATTCCCATGAAATCGATCACTGGCTTCTGACGATTGGGATTCTTCTCATCCTCCGTTCGCCTGATGTATCGCAACGTTAAGATGGTGGCTACAATCCCGAAAGGAATATTAATGTAAAATATTAAAGGCCAGGAATAATTGTCGACAATAAGCCCACCTAAAATCGGGCCGATCGTAGGGCCAAGTACAATACCCATACCAAACATAGCCGCAGCTATCGGTCGTTTGGCAGGCTCAAAAGCATCAAACAAAATTCCTTGTGAAGTAGATAGCAGCGCACCTCCACCAATGCCCTGAATAAATCTCCAAATCACCAAGGATAGCAGACTGCCGGCCTGACCACACATGTAAGAGGAGATGGTGAAAATAAAAATGGAAGCGATATAATATTTTTTCCTGCCAAATAAACGCGCAAAAAAACCAGTCAACGGAATAATGATCACATTCGCAATGGCATAGGCTGTAACCACCCATGAGGTGTCTTCAATGGTAGCCCCCAGATTTCCACTAATATCGGTTAAGGCCACATTGACGATGGACGTATCAATCAGCTCCATGATCGCAGCCGAAATCGTGGTGATCACGATTATGGCCCGCGCAAAACCGGTGGGAAATTTGGTAGGAGATTCCGATGACATTTTTTTAGTTCACTTTTACATCCACTTTCACGCTCAAACCCGCTTTGAGTATATCCTTATATTTCGAATCATCATCGAACTCAATTTTCACCGGCACGCGTTGGGTGATCTTCACAAAATTTCCAGTTGAATTATCAGGCGGTAGCAACGAAAACTTTGCCCCTGTGGCCAAACTAAAGGAGGCTACCTTGCCTTTAATGTCTATGGCCGGATAGCCGTCCAACTTCACCGATACTTCTTGGCCAACTTTCATCTTCTCTAATTGGGTTTCCTTAAAATTAGCTATCACCCAAAATTTGTCATTGTTCACCACCGTCATCAAAGGTTGACCCGGCTGAACATATTGCCCTACTTCCAAATTTCTTTTCCCGATTTTTCCGTTTACCGGAGCGTAGATATTGCAATAGCTTAGTTTCAGTTTGGTCAACTCCAATGCTGCCAGTCTTGTTTCTACGGTGGCTTGTGCCTTTTTGATTTGCGCCTCGGAAGTGCCCACTTGCGAAACGGCATAAGAAACCTGCCGCTGATTGGCGGTCAATTGCTTTTGCGCAGCTTCAAAATTATTTTGCGCATCGTCCAACTGCTTTTGCGTAATGGCCCCATCTTTAAACAAGCCTTCATCGCGCTTCAAATCATCGTTAGCCTTTTGCAAACGCGTGCGCTGTACGTCTTCGTTGGCTAGTGTTACCTGTTTGTTCGACAAACTATTATTTAAACCCGCTTCGGTGTTTGCCAAATCAGCACGGGCATTGGCCAAGTCCGTTTCCGCTTGAAGAACCGCCAACACATATTCCCGATCATCAATTGAAATTAACATCGAATCTTGCTTGACTTCACCATAGTCCACCACTGTCAATGAATCGATAAAACCTGCCAGACGGCTAACGATGGGTATGGCGTTGGTTTCGATTTGTGCATTGTCAGTCGCTTCATAAGCCAGGCTGTGAAGCAACGCGCGAATACCAAAGAATCCAGCGATCAATACAATCGGTGCAATGATAAAGGGAGCTTTATTTCTTTTTTTAGGAGTGGTCTGGTTCGGTTCCATAGTTTTTTGAAATTGAAGGCACAAAAGTAAACTTGGTTGACTAAATAGTCAATACAGTTGACTATTATTTTTTTATTGCCTAATTTCGCATCCGAAAACGATGGCACTCGATCATAAACTTCAAGATTCAGAATATATCCTCGATTGTGGCTGGGGAAAAGTACTTGTCCATTTGAAAAAGCAATTTGATCAATGGGCTACTGACCGTTTGACTCAAAAGGGCTACAAGGATTTTAAGATCCACTACATGCCTGTGATCATGAATATCGACCTGAATGGCACCAACAACAACGATTTGGCGGTTCGGGCCAAAGTGACCAAACAAGCAATGAGTAAGGTCATTAAAGAATTAAAAAAACTGGGATACATTTCCTCAAAAACGGACCCTAAAGATAAGCGCAGTGTCATTTTTAGCCTCACGACAAAAGGAAGAAGCTTAGTGATAGGCGCGCGTGAAAGCGTGGCCGAACTGATGAACGAATACCGCAAAAAACTCGGTAAGAAAAATTTTGACGATCTTTTGAAAAAACTGGTGTCCATAATTGATTACAATGACAATAAGATGAATGGCTGATCGCTTCCCGTTTCCACCAGCCTTTGAACAACGTATGCAAGGGAGCCTTCAAAAGGATTGGCAAGAATTTATTTCCGTCCACGAACACCCCTCTCCTACCAGCATCCGAATCAATGCAAAAAAAAGCAATTCACTAAGTTTTGAAAAAATTCCCTGGACGGATTTTGGATACTATTTAAAGCAGCGTCCTTCGTTCACTTTCGATCCCCTATTCCATGCCGGCAGCTACTACGTGCAGGAAGCGAGCTCAATGTTTCTCGAGCAAGCACTTAAGCAAACGGTGGATCTAGCACAACCCTTAATGGTCCTTGACTTATGTGCCGCCCCGGGCGGAAAATCTACACACGTATTGAGTTTACTGAATGATCAATCTTTATTGGTATCGAACGAGACGATTCGTTCACGGGCAACTGTGCTTGCGGAGAACATTCAAAAATGGGGCAATACCAATGTAGTGGTTACCAACAATGATCCAGAGGATTTCCAAAAATTAGAGGGATTTTTCGACATCATACTGGTTGATGCACCCTGCTCTGGTGAGGGATTGTTCCGAAAAGATCCGAATGCCATGCGTGAATGGTCGGAACAAAATATTGAATTGTGCACCACACGGCAACAGCGGATTTTGACCCAGGTTTGGCCTTCCCTGAAACAAAATGGGATTTTGATTTATTGCACTTGTACTTACAATAAAAAAGAAAACGAAGAAAATCTGAACTGGTTAGCGCGCGAGAAAAAAATTGAAAGTTTAAAGTTGAATATTGAAAGTGATTGGGGTATTGAAGAGGTTTTTTCTGACGGAGTTTGGGGCTATCGGTTTTATCCTCACCGAGCAAAAGGCGAAGGGTTCTTCATTTCTGTCCTTCGCAAAAAAGCGGAACAAAAGGAAATTTCCATTCACCGAAAAAAGAACTTCGACAATCTTTCTGCCCCCATTAGGGATCGGCTAATCCCCTGGTTTAAGAATCCTGAGAAGATTGCGTTTATAAAGCACGAAGAGTTGATCATCGCTTTGCCCAAAAACTATATTTTCGAAATTGAATTTCTGGCCAAATTTCTAAGGGTAATCCAAAAAGGAACAGCCATTGCAACGATCAAGCACGACAAACTTATTCCCGAACATGCCTTTGCCCTCGCTACCGAAATGAACGCTGATCATTTCCCTTCCTTAGCGCTCACAATAGAACAAGCGATTGCCTATCTAAGAAAAGATGTACTAAATCTTCCCACTGATCATCGAGGATTTGCGTTAATAAACCATCGAAATCTACCGTTAGGCTGGGGCAACCTGCTGGGCAACCGAATGAACAATCTCTATCCTTCAGGTTGGCGCATCCGAAATGAATTTGACCCAACCGCTCAAGGTTAAAACATTTTTTTACTTTTGAGTAATTATGAAAATTCTTGGTATCATCCCTTCCCGCTATGCCTCTTCCCGTTTTCCGGGCAAACCGTTAGTTGATATGCTCGGCCAAACGATGATCCAACGGGTCTATGGCCAGGTGAAAAAATCAAACCATGTTTCAAAAGTAGTGGTGGCCACCGATGACCAACGAATTTACGACCATGTGCTGTCCTTTGGCGGTTTAGCTTGCCTGACTGCCGAAAGCCACCCAAGTGGAACAGACCGATGCTATGAAGTGCTAAAAAGGGAAAAGGAAAATTTTGATTTCGCCATCAACATTCAGGGTGATGAACCTTTTATTAATCCGGATCAAATTGATTTGCTTTGTTCGTCATTAAATACAGAAACCGAGTTGGCAACTTTAATCCAAAAAATTTCATCATTGGAACAATTGCTTTCACCGGGTGAAGCAAAAGTAGTAATCAACCATCAACGCGAAGCCATTTATTTCAGTCGCTCTTCTATTCCATACGTGTTAAAATCAGAACAGAAAGACTGGTTAGGAAAAACCACCTTTTACCGACATGTTGGGTTGTACGCTTATCGCTCAGACGTATTAGCAAAGATTACTGCACTCCAACCTTCCCTTCTTGAAAAAGCCGAATCGCTTGAACAATTGCGTTGGATTGAGAACGGTTTTAAAATAAAAACAGTTGAGACCGAAATGGAAGAAAGTATATGCATTGATACACCCGAGGATTTGGAGAGAGCGCTATTGATTCTAAAATCCAACAAGGCTTAACCATTGGCTCACCTCAAATCAGCTCTCCACACCCTTTGCCTTGCTTACATTGAGCAACGGATTACAACGGCAACTCAGGCCATCCGATCTGCGCAGTCGTCTGCTAACGAAGAAACAAAAAGTAGTGCTGGCGATAAATATGAAACCGGAAGGGCGATGGCACAGTTAGAAATTGAAAAGAACAGCACACAACTTTCGGAGGCAAATAAACTCAAACAAATCCTCTCGCAAATCAACCCGGATAAGATAACAGAAACAGCTCAGTCAGGGAGTTTAGTTTCAACCACTAACGAGAACTATTACATTGCCATTGCCGCTGGGCAATTTACTTTAGAGGGAAAAATCTATTTTGCGATTTCCCCTTCATCCCCCATCGCCCATAAGTTATTAGGGCTAAAGACCGGTGATCAATTTACTTTTAATAATAAAATTTTTGTGATTGCAAAAGTAATTTAAGCATAATTCCAAACCTTAACCTTCATTCCCAATCACAATTAGTCATCTCTGAGGCTCTCGGTGCCCTCTGTGGTGAACTTTCAAAAGTTAAACCACAGGGTACACAGAGACCGCAGAGAAATACACAGAGAAGGAGGTTAATTCTTGTTACAACTTTACTCCTTTACCATTCAGCATTATCTCCAACGGTTCGCCCGATTCAAGAATTACTTCCGTTTTTTCTTTGGCCACTTTTACTTTAAGCACGCGTCCATTAAACTCAATTCGGAAGGAATACGATTTCCATTGCTCCGGTATGTAGGGTGTGAAAAATAATTTCCCTTCCCTAACATTCATCCCACCAAAACCTTTCACCACACTCATCCAGGTGCCGGCCATGCTGGTGATGTGGCACCCATCTTCCGTGTCGTTGTTGTAGTCGTCAAGGTCGAGACGTGAAGTACGCAAGTACATCTCATAGGCTTTTTCCTTGTATCCAAGTTTAGACGCAAGGATCACATGCACACAAGGGGAGAGCGAAGATTCGTGAACTGTCATCGGCTCATAAAAGTCAAAGTTACGTTTGATCTGGTCTAGCGTAAAATCATCTTCAAATAAAAACATACACTGCAACACATCGGCTTGTTTTATAAAACACGAGCGTAAAATCCTGTCCCACGACCACTTCTGGTTGAGGGGCCGGTCTTCGGCAGGCAAATCAGAAACTTTGATCAGTTCTTTATCTAAAAATCCATCCTGTTGCAAAAAGATGCCCCGCGTTTTATCTTCGGCATAATACATTTTGTCAACAATGTCTTTCCATTTTTTTGTTTCCTCTTCTTCGTGGAAATTAAGTTTTCCGGAAAGGGATTTATATTTCGATCCGTCTGAATTTTTTACATACTCCAGTGCTTCTTGTGTAAAGCGAAGCGTCCAAGCGGCCAGGTAATTGGTGTACCAATTGTTGTTTACGTTGTTCTCATATTCATTAGGTCCGGTCACTCCAAGAATCACGTATTTATTTTTGTCTGCACTCCAATTTACGCGCTGCACCCAAAATCGAGAAATACCAATCAGTACTTCCAAACCAAATTCAGTAAAATAGTCTTTGTCTCCTGTATAGTTTACATAGTCGCGCATGGCATAGGCCATGGCGCTTGTGCGGTGAATTTCTTCAAAGGTAATTTCCCATTCGTTATGGCATTCTTCACCATTCATTGTAACAAATGGATAAAATGCAGCGCCATCTTTAAAGCCTAACTTCTTCGCGTTCTCAATGGCTTTTGGCAAATGTTTGTAGCGATAAACCAGCAATTGTCTAGCTACACTTGGATCCGATGTGCTAAGGTAAAAAGGCAAACAGTACGCTTCCGTATCCCAGTAGGTACTGCCACCATATTTTTCTCCCGTAAATCCTTTTGGCCCTATGTTGAGCCGTTCGTCTTTGCCCGTATAGGTTTGCATCAATTGAAAAATATTAAAGCGAATACCTTGTTGTGCGGCAATGTCACCTTCAATGGTGATGTCGCATTCACTCCACGTATGCGCCCATACTGCTGCATGTTTGGCTAGAAGTTGTTGGAACCCAATTTTACTGGTCTCGTCAATTTTGGCATGGCACTTTTTTACCAATTCCTCTTTATCATGATTTTCAGAAGTTAAAACGGCTGCATATTTATAGATAGTCAGTTCAGTGCCTTCCGTCAATTCAACCTCTACGATATTATCGGCATATTTGTCTCTAATGTTTGTAAACACCTTTCCCCCAATTCGTTGGCCGTTCATCTCCAAATCATATTCAATGCCGGTGCAAACCTGAAAAAAAGTCTTTTTCGTTTGTGCGCTTACAATTACCCAACCCATCTGTGATTCTTCGTACACCCGGTCCCAAAATTTTTCATCGTAGTTTGAATCTTTATTGACCACATCTGCATCAATGCCGAGGGTAATCTTTGCTGTTGAAGAAAAATTCAACGGCTTAATGGAGTATTTGATCGCCCCCACTTCGCCATCCGCCATGCTACAAAAGCGCTGGGCATTCACTTCTACTTTTTTGCCATCCGGGAAAGTTGCGGTGAAAGAGCGACTGAGTAATCCTAGCCTCATATCCAGTACTCTGCGAAAATTCTCTACCTTACATTTAGCCAAATCCAGTTCTTGATTTTCAATATTAATTCCAATGCTTGTCCAACTCGGTGCATTTAGCACTTTGGCAAAGTATTCGGGGTAACCATTTTTCCACCAGCCCACACGTGTTTTATCTGGATAATAAACTCCGGCTATGTAGGTGCCTTGATGAGTATCACCGGAATAGTTTTCTTCGAAATTGGCCCGTTGGCCCATTTGGCCATTACCTAAACTGAAAATGCTCTCGGATACCCTATTCAGATGTGGATCAAAACCTTCTTCAACAATTTGCCATTCGTGATTTTTCAAATACTGCTTCATAGAAATTAATTCAAGATTTAAGGTTCAATATTTGGAGTTGTTCCATTTTAAAATCGCCCGTCTTTTCGATCACGAGATCAGCTTTTCCTAGCTGGTCGGTCGAGCCCACGCCTACACACTTCATCCGTGCGGCAATAGCAGCTTCTACACCCGCTTCGGCATCTTCAAAAACCAAACAATCAGCAGGGGGAATATTTACTTTCTTTGCCGCCAATAAAAATATTTCCGGATCGGGTTTGGAATGTTTAATCATCGTGCCATCTACAATCGCATCAAAGTAATCTTTAATTCCTAAAAGATTCAAAACCGTATCCGCATTCTTACTACTGGAAGCCAAGGCCACCTTTATTCCATTCGATCGGATTTCCTGAATCAGCCCCTTGACTCCGGGAAAAATCTCATCAGGTTTCATGGCGTTGATGTATTCAACAAACCATTTATTCTTTTTGGTAGCAAGTCTTTCCATTTCCTCATGGCTTAGGCGAAGATTTCCGAGGTCTAGTATGATCTCCAACGAGCGCATGCGACTTACCCCTTTTAGTTGTTCATTTTCTTTTTCCGTAAAATCAATTCCCAATTCTTTCGCCAATCTTTTCCAGGCGATAAAATGGTAATGTGCGGTGTCAACAATTACACCATCAAGGTCAAAGATTGCAGCTTGGATCATTGTTTGGGGGAAATTTTATAATGAACTTTTAAAGTTGGGAGTAGACAGTCACCATTTGGCAATAAAATCATGTGTGGGTGGGTATCCTGTCAACCGCATTCTGCTTACTGCCTACTTTTTTTAAATGTGTCCTCTTTTAATGATTGCATCTGTTTCAGTTAGCGGCTTGAATACTTCAAACGTTTTTCCTTGTGTCCGTAATGCACCCAAGGCATTACCATATTTGGCAGCCCCAATATAATCGGTTGGCTTTTGCAAAAGTCCATAACCTAAGCCACCTGCAAACGAATCGCCACAACCAGTAGTATCGATCACCTGGCCAACTTTAATGGGGGGCACCATTTCCTCAACAGTCTTGCCCCGTTGGCGATAATAAACCAAACAGCCTCTTGAATCCATCGTAATATAAACGGCCTTAACGCCCATATCCAGACAATGATCACCGAATTGGCGGAGCATGGCGCGATCTGGCTCTTCTGTTTTTACAAAATCGGAGGTCTCATATTCTTTTTTGAACCACGAGGCCTGAGCCTCCTCGAGGTTCATTTTCAACACATCAATGTATGGAAGCCATAAATCACGATCGATCCAGAATTTACGGTGTCGTTCTCCATTGACCATGCAGGCGGTGGTAGGCCCATGTGCATCAAAAACAATAAGCCCCTTACTTTTCTTTTTTAAAAACTGAAGTGTTTCCAAAGCAATCTCATAATCGCTGATGGGTATGAAAACAAAAACTTTACAATCGATGAGTTTTTTAAAATCCTCGGGAACAAGGGGATCCATAAAACCAGTTTGTCGCTCAAGCCGGTTGTTCATGTCCAAAAACCTCAAACTAATTATGTCGCCTTGGTCATTCTTTACGGTAAGATGATTTTGATCAAGGCCATGATATCCTTTAAAGACTTCCTTCACATTATCGAGATCGACTTTTCGCAAATGTGACACGGGAACGATCTCAATTTTTTTTCCGGCCATTACGGACAACGCGATAACTGGGTGGGTGACACAACCCCACTTCTGGATAAGTTCCCCATTGTGCGTAACGATGTGATCTCTGGGGATCGGGCCTACAATTGCTATTCGTTTCATCCGATTACATTATTTATGTTGAACGTTTTTTTAAGGAAAAAACTGTGTTATTTCACTTTAAAAATTATCGCTTCCCACGGCCTTAACTGATTTGTTAACCCCTGATCTTCATAGTTACTCAAAACTTTGGTCTGCCAATTGATAGGCAGGGGTAAGTTAATGGCTCTTTCTGAAAAATTAAGGGCAATCAACATTTTTTCTTCCTCATTTTCACGAAAAAAAAGGAAAAGTTCTTTGGCCGGAGTATCGATCGGCTTGTAATCACCATTATACAGCGCTAGAAAAGATTTCCGAACCTTAACCATTTTCTTAAAAAAAGCCAAAATTGAGTTTGTAGCGCTTTCTTGAGCCGCCACATTGATGGATTGGTGATTTGGGTTGACGGTCATCCAAGGCGAACCCAAAGAAAATCCAGCATTTCTATTTTCATTCCACTGCATAGGGGTGCGCGCATTATCACGTCCCGCATAGTTTACTTTCTTCAAAAACTCACTTTCTGGTTCGCCTCGTTTCTTTGCTTCTCGCCAGCCATTGATCGTTTCAATATCTTTGGACTCATTGATATTATGCAATGTTAAATTAGTCATGCCAATTTCATCTCCTTGAAAAATAAAAGGCGTGCCCGGCATGGAAAGTAACAAAGTAATCAAAAGTTTTGATGACTCTTCCCGGTATTCTTTATCATTTCCCCACCGAGAAACCGTTCGCGAAAAATCATGATTGCCAAGAAAGACACTCCCCCACCCGCTTTGAGCAAAAGTGCTGTTCCACACATTAAATACTTTTTTAAAATCCTCCAGCGTCCAAGCTTTTGGGTCAAACCTTCCTCCCGGCCCCTGATCCATAAACATGTGGCCAAAATGAAAAATCATCGAAAGTCCATCTTTCTCATCCAAATAGGTCAGCGCATTTTCAGGAGTGATGCCGGGCCCTTCGCCTACTGTAATCGCAGGGTAATGGTCTAGAACATCGTGACGAATTTCAGCTATAAATTCTTTCAGGCGCGGCCCGTTAGTATAATACCTTCGGATTGTTTCGTTAAAGTCATTCGTATCCGTGTCCGGGAAGTCGGTTCGTTTACTAATAGCAGTAATCACATCCAACCGAAGTCCGTCCACGCCTTTATCCAACCAAAACCTCATCAATTTTTTTAGTTCTTCACGCAAGGCCGGGGATTCCCAATTCAAATCCGGTTGCTTAGGCGAAAATAAATGCAAATAATATTCTTTGGTATTTTCATCGTATTGCCACGCGCTTCCTCCAAAAAAAGACGGCCAATTGTTTGGCGGCCCTCCATTCTTACCGGGCTTCCAAAAGTAAAACTCGCGATAAGGATTATCAGTAGATTTTTTAGATTGCTGAAACCAAACATGCTCATCCGAAGAGTGGTTGAGCACCAAATCCATAATCAATTTTAAGCCCCGTTGATGAAGTTCGGAAATCAGCTCGTCAAAATCTTCCATCGTGCCAAACTCCGGCTGAATGGAATAATAGTCGCTGATGTCATAACCACCATCATCATTAGGCGACTTGAAAATGGGGTTGAGCCAAACCGCATCAATACCAAGCTGTTGGATATAATCTAACTTCTCAATGACTCCCCGTAAATCGCCTATTCCATCACCATTGCTGTCGTTGAAACTTCGCGGGTAAACTTGATACACAATGGCTTCTTTATACCAGGTTGAAGGCATGAATATTCAATAATCAGGTTAACGATTTTTCGGGCTGAATTCGAGATGTGAAAAATGCAGCAACCACCAGTAAAACTCCAGCAAACAAGATCGCATTACCGGGATCAATACCTAAGAAAGTTTTATAGATATACCCAAAAGAAATCGTCTGCAAAATCATAGGCACCACAATCATCATGTTAATGATGCCCATATAGACACCGTAGCGTTCTTTTGGGATACTGCCAACTACCATGATGTAAGGCACACCCATCATACTTGCCCAGGCAATACCAAATCCGATCATGGGAGCAAAAAGAAAAAATTTATTTTCAATGGACGGGATAATAAATAGCGAGATGGCCGCAAGCCCAAGGCATATCATGTGAACGTTTCTGGCCGTAATTTTTTTAACAAACCACACCAATCCAAAAGCCGAAAGGAAGGTGATAATATTGTAAAAGCCATTGACCAGACCGTCCACCCAACCGCTTTTTCGTAGAGTGCTTGATCGCGAAACGTAGCATGCCATACCGATTTGGCTATGCTGTGTGAGATGAATTGCCAATAACAAAACATCGCGTACCACTGAAATAAATAAATCAAAGCGAGCTTCCACAAGCTTTTCGGCATGTCTTTTATAGCTGAAAAGATTTCAGCAAATGGAGTAAGTAGGTTCGATTTTTCCGCTTGAAGTTTTTTGAGTTCCTCATCCGTGGGTGGAATTTCTGGTGTAGTATAAACGGACCAACCTACCGAAGTAATCGAACATATTGCGCCTACAAAGAAGGAACCAAATACCCAATACGGTATTCCCGATTGTCCATCATTGGTATGTGTTGTTCCCGTGATCAATTGCTGAAAAAAGTAAAGCGAAAGATTTGCCAAGGTTATACCAAAGCCGGTAAAAAAACTTTGAGTAAGAAACCCAGTCGCACGTTGCTTTTCTGGAAGTTTATCCGCTATAAAAGCCCGATAGGGCTCCATCGCTGTGTTATTGGCAGCATCCAAAATCCAGAGCAGTCCTACGGCCATCCACAACGCACGGCTGAACGGGAAAAGAAACAAGCTAACACTGCAGAATATCGCGCCAACTAAAAAATAGGGCTTCCTTCGCCCCCAACGAGGATGCCATGTTTTATCACTAAGGGCACCAATGATCGGCTGTATCAAAAGACCAGTCATTGGGCCCGCTAGATTGAGTAGAGGAAGATCTTCAGGTTTAGCATGAAGAAAGGTGTACAGTGGATTTACCGCAGATTGCTGTAAACCAAAACTATATTGAATGCCAAAAAACCCAACATTCATGTTGATGATTTGCCAAAAAGAAAGGGAAGGCTTCAGCTCCTGCATGCGTCAAATTACCGGGGAGGAAATATAGATAATTATTGAATAGCGTAAAGCAAGAAAATAATTACTGAAACTATCACATTGTCAAATAAAAAAGAGCCAATAATTGGCTCCTTTTTAAAAAATTGGAGGTAATTAATTCTGAATTGGTGGACTATATGTCACAATTTTATTCCGAATAAATTCCCCAACCTCTTTTCCTTCGGTCTTTCCTATCATACATGCCGGCATGTAATGAATCCCTCCATAAGCTCTACTAATGGCCGCTTCTTCCGAAGCCTGAATAAAGGACGTGAAACTTCGTGGCGCCATCCCAAACTCCACTTCGGTGGAATCGGTAAACGCAAAATTGTCACCAAATAATTTTGTTAAGGCAGTCGCGGCTGAGGCCGATATCACACTATGGGCACTTGGGTATTCCGGGAATGGGGGGGTCTGCAATAGAGGCACCCAGTTTTCATCAATGTACTGATTGATGTAGGTTTCAGGCCGGATCAATTTTGAGCGATACTTCTCGTCCCAGGCGCTAATGAAAGCATCGGCCAGAGAAAGTGAAACGCGAACATAAGCTTCTGCCGATTTTACCATATCAGCATTTGTCGTGGTGCAAGCCAATCGGGTAATATTGATCCAATGCCCTCCTGGAGAAATTTTTTTGGTAGCAAACATTACGTGGCCCTTCACATTCATCATAAAAGGATTGCAATCCCAAAAGAATGCAATCGCGGTTTGCTCTGTGGTTAGCCCCTTTCCAATATCATACACTTGTTTCGCCTGATTAAAAAATGGGCTATCCTTTTCTTTTGAAAAAGCAATTCCTGGAATAGGTTTGAATTGCTGTGCTGAATCCATTACAAATGTTCTGATCTTATTCCAATGGGGCTCAACTGCATCCATATAAGCCGGTGGTGTCGGTTGCCAGGTAGCAGGATTATTTTCAATTGAATATTTGGGGAACGTACGTGACTCTTTGTAATTATCCGAGTTAGACCAAGCCAATACATCTTTGGCAATACTATCGCCAAAGGCGACCGATCGGTCAAAAACATCATCCGGAATACCAGTGTCCTTGAATTCAGTTATCTCTTTTTCGTAAAACTTGTCGAGTTCATCTTCCGAAAAGACCAATGCCCTGCCGACTTTAAGCATTGCTTCCGTGGCGGCTAAAGGATAGCAATAGACAAGGGAAGAATCAGGCTGTGAAATTTTTTTGAACCCATTTACCTGGCCGACCAAACTCCGATAGTTTTTATCCAGGTGAATAATGGCCTCGTAACCCGCCACGGTGCAATACGCATAAATTCGGCTTGCAACGGGAGGCGAAAATATATCATGCACAATCCGGTCAGTAATCGCCTTCATCGACCCATGGAAATGCTCCGGGTTTTGCGCTTTGGTCTTGTAAGATTCGTTATCGTTTTTACAGGTAGCAAAAAGAAAAACCAGTGTAAGGAAAAGAAAAATTCTCATCAGTATTGAATTTAATATTGTACAAAATTACATACAAATGTAATTTCAGGGAAATGATTTTTATAACCTATGTCGGTTATTGCTTAAGTGTTAAATTTAATTTCACCGAAAGCACTAATTGATATAGGGGGAACAAGGTCAAGTGTTGGAAAAGAGTCTACGTTAAATAGCATTTAAGCAATCATTTAATGGCATAAAGTATCTCGTCATTGGTTGACTTAGGGAAATCATAGAGCAAGTCTATGGTAAAGATCACCTCCTCGTTTCTGCCCCAAGAAATATTTCCATTTTTAACTTTAAATTTTTTAAAATTATTGAAGGCTAGATATTTCAGATAACTGCCTTTTACATATTGATGGAAGATAGGAAGAAAATCAATGATTTTATTTTTTCCTGTATTGAAACGTAACTCAATAAAGAAATCACCAATATAATTTGCGGAAATAATTTCAACTATTTCCTGACTATCCTTTTTCTTATCACTTCGCATCCTACTCGCTGGTGATGAATAAACACCTGTTGCCATTTTAAAACAATTTTATTTTGGTATGTCTTTAAGAAAATCGAAACTTCACGGGCTTGGCTTATAGTCAACGGTCTCTTCCTTTCACTTTCTTAAACAGTAAAGTTAGTTCATTCCCATCAAACAGAAAATCAACTTTGCATTCTTGTTCTTTACCGAATTGAACATGAACGTGAATTGGTAAATGATCATTAGAATAAAACCTTACTACGTAGTTCAGATATTGAAAAATTTTAGGCATTTCATTTTACCATAAATTCAGATTTGGTTGTCCTAACGCCTATAAGTTTTAATGACTTCCATTTTTTTGGCAAGCTCCTTTTATTTTGGATAATGCCGTTGTCGGTGATTTGTAGTCCGCCAAAACCAAAAATTACGGCTTGCAAAAAGCCTCCGGCACCAGTGGCGAAATAGGGATTGGTTCCCCCCGCAGTTTCAGCTAATACTCCAAAAGGAGGGACTTGATTGGGCTTATAACTTTTGTTAAACAATTCATAAGCCTTGTCACTCTTTCCTAAATTGGAATAAATCACTGAGAGTGCAGAGTTTCCCATAGCCGGGCCATTCGGAGACATTCGCGGTTCGTAATATCTTAAATCCTTTTCAATTTGTGCCGGGTCGATGATGAACTCCAAAGGGTAAGCCAACAGATTTACATCAGCTTGTTTGATTTCAACACCATTATAAGTTGCATTTTCCTTAGTTGTTCCATCCGGGAATTTTAAAATTGGAATATTATTTGCAACCGTCTCCCAATCAGGATCAGAAGCTACCGATAGTTCTTTGGCAGCTTGAGTGGCATATCGAAGAACGGTGATGACCATCCCATTGGTGAAGGCGTTGTTATCAATATTTTCTTGCCATTCGTTCGCACCAATCACATTGTTGATTTCATATTTTCCAGGTCCTTTCCGCTCGACACGACTGGCCCAAAAATCGGCCACTTCTTTTAGAATCGGATAACCTCTTTCCTTTAGCCAGATTTTGTCTTTCGTCACCTGGTAATATTTCCAAAAAGCCCAACCCACACATCCTGTGATGTGCTGTTGAAATGGTCCGGTGAGCGCCCAAACAGGGGTATCTTCGGTTCCTTCCGCAGACGATTCCCAAGGAAACATTGCTCCTTTGTAACCATGAGAGAAAGCATTTTTCTTCGCAGCCTCCAATCGTTGGAACCGATATTCCAAAAGCGACTTCGCGATTTCCGGATGCATCACCAAAAGCGGTGGATACATCCACAGTTCCGTATCCCAAAACACATGCCCGTTATAGCCCAATCCTGAAAGGCCCATGGGCGAAAGGCTGTAGGCAGTACCTTCGCGCGCAAATGAATACAAATGGTAGAGGGCAAAGCGGACGTCTTTTTGTGTTTGCAAATCGCCATCAATTACTATGTCACTTTTCCAAAGGTCATTCCACGCTTCAAGATGCCTATCCAGCAACCGTTGTGTGCCTTCTAATTTTGCAAAAATAGTAAGGCGTTCTGCCTCGTTCATCGGATCATCGTATTGTGAGGAACACGTGGCAGAGGAAACCACCGCAAACTTGTACGTCTCGCCCGCCTTCAATTGCTTCGTGAACTTCAAAAGGTGCATGTTATAATCCCAGTCTTCATGGATAAGTCTCGGCTCCAAGCCATGCGGTTCATCAAAAATAAAACTGTTGCTAACTGCTACTGTTAATTTCCCAGAAGGACTTTTTCCAATCGAAGTAAGAAGTGGTATAGTTACATGCGGCCGATCGATTTCGCTGTACAAGTTATGCACATCAGTGAGGTGATCAGGCGCTTCGATGACGCTCATCGGTGTAATCTTCACATCCTTCTTTGCTTTTATTTCAACCATTGTCAGCGCGGTGTAAGGAAGATGGCGAAGCGCCATTAAGGTATGGGATACCGTGATCTTATCTTGAACATCAAATGAAGTGGTAAGAGAAGCCTTATTCATATCCAGCGTTTGTTGGTAATTAGAAATATTTCCTCTTGTGATGCGCTGGCCATCTACCTCTAGGTTCATGTTTACATGATTGAATGTTTTCAGGATATTCGAAACCCTGCCGCGCTGGTAATAGTCATAGGCCCCATTAAGGATAACATCTTTTACCTTCATTGGCTCGGTGGAGGAGACCAATCCAATCATACCGTTTGCCACCGTTACGCCAAAATAATTTTTAGGATCAATGTTCTTGGCTTCGATCTGCCAGGATTGATCGGATTGAGCCCCTGCTTCTGAAAGCAAAGCAAAAAGAAACGGAAAAAAAATTAGGATTTTCATAGTTTAAATAGTTGCTGAATCAATTGTTTTGTTCTGAACCTTATTTCTTGGTCTTAGAAATAAAAAAAGAGTATTATAGGCAAATCTTAGAAAACAATAGGTTAGTTTGGAGGTTAATTTTAAATAGAAAATAAGCACTGATTTTAAATTTTATGCACATTCCGTCTAAAAAAATAACCATTTCCATTTTTGTTGGCGTTTCCCTTTTGGTATCGCTGGCGCTTATCCTTCCGCTTCAGTCCAATGTAAAGGAAACTATTCGGCTTTCCGCTAACAATGATGCTTTATTTCGTCAATTAATGCAAGACTCTACCTGGGAAAAATGGTGGCCAGGCAAAACAGTTGAAGTCAATTCAAAAGCAATACTCGTTCAGGACGATATCGAGTTTAGCGTGCACCGCATTTTATACAATACTATTGAGTTTAAGACCAATAGTAATTCTTACGAATTCAATTCCATTCTTGAGATTATGGCTGAACCCTCGAATGAGTTGACCCTTACATTAGCCACAAGCGTTCCAATTCCTCACGATCCTATAAATCGGATAAAGGCGTTGGTTTTTGCATCCAAACTAAAAAGAGCCTTTCACACGATATTAGCCAACTTGACCGAACACTATAAGAATCCGAAGAATTTATACGATCTTGAGATTAAAGAAGTGAGTGTTCCTTTTGAATATGTAGCTACCGTATCTCAAAATTGTACGCATAAACCAACATTATCCGAAATTTATGCGCTGATCAGTCAAGTAAAAAAATATATTAAAAGTAATGGCGGCATCGAAAAAGGTTATCCGATGTTAAATTCGACCAGGCTGAACGCCAACGATTTCTTTTTACAAGTAGCTATTCCTATCGACAAGAGATTACCCGAATCAAAAAACATTAAATCAAAATGGATGCTGAAAGGGGGAAATATTATATCCGCTCAAGTTACCGGCAATCGAAAAGCGATCGAAAACGTGAAGAAAAAAATCGAGTTGTATATTCAAGATAACCATAAAAACACAGTGGCCATCCCTTATGAATATTTAATCACCAATCGCCTTGAGCAACCCGATAGCAATAAGTGGGTGACCCAAATATACTTTCCTGTTATTTAACAGTGATCACCCGGAGGCTATCGTTATTCATAGCCAATAAATAGGCCTTTTTGCCTCCAATGATTATATTTTCAACATGCCGCACCTGCCCTTTTATAACTATTCCGCCTAAGGAAAGTGTTGAGAAATTATCGTTACCGTGATTAATAAGTACCGATCCAAAATCAGCATCATTTCGCCCAAGTTGAATGTTGTTTTGGTAAAAATTTCCAAACATCAGTATCTCTGGATTGGCACCGGCATTTATGTTTATATCCAAGGCACATTTTAGCGGACTGAATTGATTTTCTGTGGGCAATTCACGAAGCGAAAATTTTCCTTTTCCGTCATTAAACAGAACCGCATTGGCAAAATAATCAACTGACAGAAGCTGGGAATTATCAAGTTTATCTGGCAAAAAAATCTCTCGCAACGGAGCTTTCGCATAATCTGCCGCATACAAAAACTTCTTCTTTATCGCAGGCATAAGTCTTTGCAAATCGCCTTTACCCATAAATGGAATTTCCTTACCGCTCAGGTAATACGTAATGACCTGCTCCTTCTTACCATTGTCATCAAAATCATTATAGTATAGGCGCACAGGTTCATCCAATGTCGGCTTCAATCTACTGTTTAACCCTTGATTGCCTACTACAATATCAATATCACCATCACTATCCAAGTCGACAGGAAGAATAAAATTCCACCACCCTTTTCGATCAGTTAATCTGCTTAGTTTAAAACTTCCGGAATTATTGATGTAAACATTTACGCCTCCCCAGTCCTCACAGGTCAACAAATCCTTGTCTCCGTCATGATCGATATCCACCCAAACGGCATCCGTAATCATTCCTGCTTTCGTAAGATCGAAGGCCACTTTGTTTGTAACATTCTCAAATTTTCCTTGTCCATTATTTTCCAATAAGTAAGAGGATGGGCTAACCCCATATTGCCAGGGAACCGAACGGCCCCCGATAAATAAATCCATATCCCCATCCTGATCAAAATCGTATGGGCGAATGCTTGAGGCGTTTACGAACAAATTTGCAAATGCATCAAGCTTCTTAATTAGATTGCCCGTCCCATCGTTTAAATAGACACAAGGGGTTAGGTGTCTATCTTTGCCATAATATTCATTTCCCCCATTTGCAACTGCAAGATCAGGAAAACTGTCACCATTGAGATCAACAAAGCAAGCATCCACCTCTTCGTTTGACTTGTCATTCTCTAAATCTTTCTGCTGCCGTTGCATGAAACCCTTTTCTTGCTGAAGCATAACTACAGCCGATGAGGTTTTTGAAGATCCCAAGAAAAAATCCATTTTTCCATCTTGATTAATGTCAGCTACAGCTAACGCAGGACCTTCGGAAGAAAGCATTCGTGGAATTAATGGCTCCCGAGTAAACTCCGGAAAATAGTTCTCTTCATGTTTTATTTTTAACCCTACATCGTGAGTAACATCTTTAAATTGTTTGGCTAAATTTTTATTCTTATTTGAAATGAGTCCAAAGTTAAAAACAGGGTTTCCTGATTGATAAGAAAAAATTAAGGTGGTATCTCGAAAGGCTGGCTTTGCAACTTGATAAGAATTATCTGGCCATACGATAATGATCGAATCCGCAGAATTATTTCCCAAGCCAATGTGAATTGGAATTTGCATACTTGATTGAAATCCCCTAGCAGAGAAATTTTCAATGATTTGGATCTTGCCATTTATCAAAGTGAATACCTTTGCGCCAACTGCAAAAGGATTTGTAGGTTCTCCTTTCAATACCAACGAAAGATAATGGTTACTTACATTGCCTGTTTGAGAAAGATTTTCATATACAAGCGCTAGATCATCAATATTACTGGAGACAATGTCCAAATCACCATCGTTATCCAAATCCGCTAAAATGGCTCCATTGGAAAAGGAAGGCGCATTACCCTGAACAGCTTCAGAAATATCCTTAAACTTTAATTTTTTGTCATTCAGAAAAAACCGGTTCGGCAACTTTATCTCTGGAAATTTTTCCACTAAGGCCATGTCCTTTTCTTCAATTTTATTTGCTTTTAACTTTCCTTGAATTTCCGAATTGGAAAGAAAATTGACATAATCAATATCATTCATTCGCTTTGGGATTCCATTCGAAACAAATAGATCTTTCCATCCATCATTATCAAAATCAACCCAGAGTGCACTCCAACTCCAATCCGTTGAATAAATCCCTGAATACGTACCAATTTCACTAAACATCCCATTACCTCGATTCAATTGAAGGTTGTTGCGTGTATACTGGTAACTATAACCTGTTTTTATCTTATAATTATAAATATCATAGTCATCTTCACCCAACGACCTTCTGATCATGTAAGGATCGGAAGGAAGCATATCCATCGAAACTAAATCAATGTATCCGTCATTATTAAAATCCCCTGCATCAACACCCATCGTATACATGCTCGTATGCATCATTTTATCAGAAGATTCATCCAAAAATGTTCCGTCTTTTTGATTGATATACAAATAGTCATTTTCATGAAAGTCGTTACCCACATATAGGTCTGGCCAGCCATCCATATTGATGTCGGTGATTACTACGCCTAATCCAAAACTTATTGCAGAGCTATTAATTCTTGAAGGACGAGTTACATCAGTAAACTTACCAGCATCGTTTCTGTACATTCGATCTCCAGACTTTTCGTGATAAGTTCCTAGAAATTTATCACGAGGGGCAAATGTTCCATTTTGATTTACTGAATGATTTAATAAGAACATGTCAAGGTCGCCATCTCTATCGTAGTCTAAAAAAGCAGCCTGCGTACTGAAACCTGAAAAATCGAGACCATACTTAGCTGCTTCATTTTCAAATTGAGGAATCCCCTCTTTCAAACCTTTATTTACCCACAACTCATTTGCCCCTGCAAACGTTTCGATTCCACTAACCTGACAAACATATATATCAAGCCATCCATCGTTATTTATATCGACAACTGAAACCCCTGTTGACCATCCCTTACTTGGCTTGATTCCACAAGAACCTGTAATATTTTGAAAATGTAAATTACCCTCGTTTAAATATAAACTATTGGTCGATTGATTCGCTGAAAAAAAAAGATCTATTCTTCCGTCATTATTGAAATCACCGGCACCTACACCGGCACCATTGTAAAAATACATGTATTTAAACATGTTAAACGTAGGGGAAGGATGCAATCGATTCTCAAAAGTAAGGCCTGATTTTTCAGCTGAAACGACTTTGAAAAAAGGCGTCACCCGATCCTTCTCTTTACAGGATACCAAGAAGAAAAACAAAAATAAAAAACCCGAATATTTAATTAAAATCATTGTTTGATTGTGTGCAAGGAAAATGTCTGCGATTAATTGTTTACTTTAATGGCGAAGGACTATTTCTGTACAAAACAGGACTTTCATTATTTCTAAGAAAAAGGATGGATTTTTTGTTTCCATTAGAAATTGCTTTAATGTCGCGGACTTGGCCAGTTAATTGAACACCTGATTCCTTTGTACTTAAAAGGTCAAACTTTCGATTACCCTTATTAACCATAACACTTCCATAGTTTGCATCTAACCTTCCAAATTGGGGCGTGAAGTCAAAGAGATTTCCTCCTGCAACAATTTCAGGCTTGCCATCTCCAGTAAGATCCACACAAGACAACGCATTGGCCGAAGAAAATTGAATTTCAGGAGGTAATTTTTCTATAGTAAATTTTCCATCACCCTCATTCCACGCGATGATTGAAGAACAATAATTAAAGGTTTTTTTAACAGCGTCCTGTGTCCTTTGCTTTCCAAAAAGTTCTTCCACTGATTTTGAGGCATAGGAAATGTATTTCAAATTTTCCTTTTTGAGGTACACAAATTGCTCCTCCATTTCCTTTTTCATAAAGACCGTAACATCTTTGTCATCAATTGTCCGCGTTATAAACTGTTGAATACTTCCATCAAAGCCAAAGTAATTTATCCAGAGTTTAGCAGGATGAAGACTATCTGGTTTTAAATAAAAATTTTCACCAATATTTCCCAACACAAGATCGGTTTTTCCATCGCCATCCAGATCGGCAGCAGTGATCGTTTGCCACCACCCACTTAGAGCGTTTAAATTGGATTGAATTTCCTGAAAGCGATTATTTTTGAACTTAAGTATTTTTGGGCCCATCCATTCGCCAGTAATAATCAGCTCCTTTTTCATATCCCCTGTTATATCCGCTGTCACTGCTCCGGTGACCATTCCTAATTTTTTGAACTCCTTATAATCATCCCATTCCATTTCAGTAAAACGACCATCACCGTCATTCAATAAAAAATAACTTTCAGGGGAAACCCCATAAAGAAAGGAAACACTTCGTCCACCAATAAAAAGATCTAAATCTCCATCTTCATCAAAGTCAAAAGCAATGGCAGTCCCCACATTAGATTGATTTGGTGGAAACGCATCTTTTACAGCCGTGAAGTTTCCTTGCCCATCATTTTTGTATAATTGATGAGATAGTTTCGGAGACTTAGGCACGCTGTTGTTTCCCCCTGAACCAACAAACAAATCCTGGTCTCCATCGTGGTCACAATCAAAAAATAAACACACTACTTCTTCATGGTCTGCATTTTCAATAAATGCCTTTTGTTTTTTTTCAATAAACGCACCGCCTTTGGTTTGCAAATACAAATGGCCGCCTTGCTTTAGCCCTCCTCCAATATACACATCATCAAGTCCATCATGATTTACATCCCCAACGGCTGCACGAGGTCCGTCTTTCGATAACATCCTGGGGATATTTCGTTGTGAATAAAAGTCCACATAGTCATCTTCGGAGTGTTTAATGAAATTACTGGAAACACTCTCTAATAGAGGTAATTTTTCCTCAGCCTTCTCTTTTCGAGTTGAACCATTGGGTTTATAATTCAATGTATATACGCTATCTACAACTGGCGAATTCAATTTACTGAAAGTCCTGTCTGGCCAACTAATGACAACAGAATCGATAGGCTTATTCTTTCCTTCGCCTAAGCCGACAATTATTTTATAATCCATAGACGATTGAAATCCTCTACTTGGAATCACTTCACGTGAAAAAATCTGATTATCCTTAAAGACCTCTACCTTTCCGCCTATAGCAAATTTATTCTGATCATTTCCCTTTAATACAAACCCGATATAATTATTACGACTTAATTCAGATGAATTGTTTTGATAAACAAAGGCCGACTGGTTTACATTGTTCACCACAAGATCAAGATCTCCATCGTTATCCAAATCCCCATAGCTTGCTCCATTTGAAAAAGAAGGTTGGCGAAACCCCCACTGGTCACCCACCTCCGTGAAAATCAAATTGCCATCATTCTTGAATGCCTTATTTTTTAACGGTGCGGAAGACATCTTGCCGGTAATCAAACTCATATCTTCGCGCTTCCCTGTGGTAACCATTTCCTGAATGATAGAACTAGAGAAAAAATTAATAAAATCCTGATCCGTGAGATCATAGCGGATACCATTACAGATATATAGATCATTAAATCCATCGTTGTCGGCATCAAACATCAGTGCCCCCCAACTCCAATCCGATGCCTGAACACCACTGTAGTAAGCAATCTCCATAAACTTTCCGTTTTTGTTATTCAGTTGAAGTGTGTTCTGCATGAATTGATGATAAAATCCAGAAGTTTCTTTTAAATGGTGGGTGTCGTAATTATCAAACGAAGCAGTTGTTTTTAAGCGATAATCGTTATCAGGAAGCATATCCGTAGTAAAAAAATCTGGATACCCGTCATTATTGATGTCTTGCATATCAGCACCCATAGAAGCCAAACTCGTGTGTTGTACCCAATCTTCAATTTCATCTTTAAAAGTTCCGTTTTTTTGATTGATGTACAGATAATCCCTTTCAAAAAAATCATTGGAGACATACACATCAAGATATCCATCACGATTTACATCTCCGATGGTAACCCCCAAACCAAGACTGATTAAACTTCCATGAATCCCTGCTTCGTGGGTAACTTCTTTAAACTTCCCATTGTCATTTCTGTACAAATGATCACCACCACCTTTCAAAAATTCAGGGACGTTCCATTGCTTAACCGGTACTTCACGCTTATTGGCATAGTTAAGGGTGTTCACAGGAATAGGTGAATTATTAACCATAAAACAATCAAGATCCCCATCCATATCGTAATCAAAAAACGAAGCCTGGGTAGTGTACCCAATTTCGTCAAGGCCAAACTCCTTTGCGCGCTCTGTGAACGTCAAATCATGATTATTAATAAATAGTTGATTCCTCCTCAACAAGCTATCCATCATATTGCCCGCATTGCAGACATAGATATCAAGCCAGCCATCGTTATTAATGTCAACAAAATTAACCCCTGTCGACCACTGTTTCTTCTTGGCAAATCCTGCCGAACTTGAAATGTCCTTAAACTTCATCCCCCCTAAGTTCAGGTATAGTTTGTTTGCCACCTGATTGCCAGTGAAAAACACATCAGCTAGCCCGTCATTATTGATATCGCCAATCGCTACACCACCCCCATTATAGAAATTGCGATAATTAAAAACATTAGCTTGTTTTGATTCAATTAGGGTATTTGAAAAATCTATGCCTGAATCGGTCACTAAACTAAAAAGTGTTTTTTCCTGTTCACTTCGGCACGACCAAAGAGACAATAAAAGAAAACCTATTATAAATCTTATCATGAAAAAAGAATCACCTTTGATATTGTACAAAGCTAAATAATTTAGACAGCCTCTTAATTATAGAAAGAAGTGGGACACTATTTTGTGCAGGTTATTCTTTTTCAACACTGTCACCTGTACTTTGGCTGAACGGTTTGATATTCGCACGATGGTAAAAGAAAATTTAATTTAAAAGCTGCTCTTAATGAAGCTATAAAAGAAAAGGCCACTACAAGTAATGGCCTTTCTATCTCATGCAAAATCCTTTCTCTTAGTAACCGTAATTTTGAGTCAAATTAGGATTTGACGATAACGCAATCAACGGTATTGGGAAAACACAACGGGAAGGATCAGAAGGAGTAGTCCTTTCCATTACCGGTTGATTGAATACACCAAAACGGATCATATCATTCCTTCTCCAACCTTCACACCACATCTCTTTACCACGTTCAGTGAGCAAGCCCGGGAGATCAATAGATTGTAATTTAGTTAATGCTTGGCCAGTGGAAACGCCAGCACTTTGCTTCATCGGGTCAGATTGAATATAAGCACCTCCGCGATTGGCAATAATGCCATTTACAATAGCCAAGGCAGTTTCTCCATTTGTATCTGAACCGCCTCTTAAAATTGCTTCTGCTTTCATCAACCTTGCATCTGCAAACCGAAAGAATACAAAATCATTCGGGCTTGCAGAACCATTGGATGAGTTAAATGTGTTGGGATGAATAGGATACTTATTTGTTCTTATGCCCTTGGTTTCTGTTGAGAAAAAGAGGCTCGCGTCAGGGGTAAATACCAATGGGTTGCCACTTCGATCAGTTAGTGGGGCTAGTTGAGTGTTAGGGGCTACAGCTCCTGCAGAACCAGCTGTTTTACCGACAGGCCCGTATATCTGGCCAACCAAAAAGCCAGCATTATAGCCTACACTATCAGAGTATTCTGGGAGCCAAGAATTTCTTCTTGCATCCATGGGATCAAACGCATTGTAAAAATCAGAGAGGGTAACAAAACCGTTCCAACCGCTCGGCACCATGTGGTAGTGTGCACCCATAAAAATGGGAAACTGAACAGTAATACCCAACGCTTTTGGCCTTACGAAAATATTCTCAGTACTCGAAGTAGCATTCGTCCAAGCAAAATTATCCCAATAGTTCTTCGACAATTGAAGGTTACCATTACTTGCAATCGCATTGCATAATGTTATCACTTGGCTCATATCGGCTGGGTCAAAAGTAAACGGGCCTGCAGCGTTTTTAGGATCTTGTTTAAAAACAGCCTTATTTAAAAGGGTTTTTGCTAAAAGGAACTCAGCAGCTTCCAGGGTAGCTACAGTACGTGTTCCTGCTGTCCCATCAAATTTTGGAAGTGCCGATGAGCCAGTTGCCGCTATTACAGCCTGCAATTCGCTGATGATAAAATCACAAGCTTCCGACCGGGTAAATACCATGGGTATATCGCCAACGGCCGCAGTCGCTGGTCGATGTTGTACTACCCCGAAAAGGTCACAAGCAAGATAGGAGAAATAAGCCCTAAGGAATTTCCCTGCGGTTTGCTGCTGTCCTGTAGTAGCTTCGGCAATCAACGTTGTTTGAAAAAGAGCCCCATTTAGCATATTCCAGGTATCATTGATCTGATTGTGCGAGGCATCCCAGGCATGCAAGTGCAACTTGCGCCAGGTTCCAAAATCATCCCAGTCGGTACCTCTTGTCGGGCCCATCATTTCATCCGAGGTATGCTCCTCCATAGCAAACCAGTTGGACTGCGTTACCAAGCCGTTCAATTGGTTATACACGGAGGCAAGATCCGGAGGCGTAGGCGTACCGGATTCATTAAGTATTGGAATGGAATTAGGATTCTTCACCACCACATCCAGAGAGCATGAAACTGAAAGAAACATGGCGATCAACACCATCACTTTCATAAATCGATTACTGCTTTTCATTTTCATATCATTAATATTTAAAACGTCATGTTTACACCTAATGTTATTGTCCTTGGTTGTGGATAACCAACGTAGTCAAACCCGCGCGATGGAACACCATTTAAACTGTGGTCAACGTTAACCTGAGGATCCAAACCGCTATATTTTGTCCACAATGCCAGGTTTTGTCCTGAAACATTCACATTCAAAGAATGAATAACCTTTGAATTCAAGTTAAACTTATAGTTAAGCTGCACATTTTGAAGTCTAATGAAATTTCCCTTTTCCAAAAACCGGGTAGAAACGCTCCCAGGATTGATTCCGCTTTCGGGGCTATTGGCCGCAGCAGCAGTAACATTATGGGCAGTTTTCAAACTTCCCTTTAAGAACAGGGCGTTGGCCGTATTGTTGTACACATAAAATCCGGTCTGCGTTTGAAGAAACACCTGTAGGCTCCAGTTTCCATAGGTGAAATTATTGGTCAACCCAGCAGCAAATTTAGGGAGCGCACTACCGACCAGTTGATTTTTGCTGCCATCTGCATACTTAGCATAACCATTGGTATCAAACCCTTGAAATACAGGCATATTAAATGTATACAGCGAATGTCCATTGGTTATTGTTTGCGCATAAGCACCACTCAAACCTTGTCCGTTAACTTGTCCGGTGTTGATAGTGTAAGGAAAGTTTTTGGTCGTATTGTTATAAAAGGTCTGGTTATAATCAATGTTCCAATTGAACTTGCCTTTAATAATCGCTTCGTAGTGGAAATTGAATTCCACCCCTGAGTTCACCACAATACCCTTCAAATTCGAATAGTAATTACTGGTGGCACTAAACCCACCTGGAGTAGGGCCGAAAAAAATCATGTTTCTGCGCTCTGTATGGAAATAATCAATGGTTCCAGATAACCGGCTGCTTTTAATCGCCCAATCCAAACCTACTCCCGTAGTAGTGGCTACTTCCCATTTCAAATTAGGGTTCCCTTGGTGGTCAAGAGCAGTAATCGATTTACCCGTGGCGGGGTCAACCATGGTTTGATTAAGATTGACGGCACTATATGGAGTCAAAGGATCCTGATTACCGATTTGGCCATAATTCGTCCGAAAACTAAACTCGGAAAACAATCTTCCAAGGTTATTTTCTGTAAATGATTCTTTCAATAGCTTCCATTTAATTGCGCCCGCAGGAAATACGCCATACTTATTAGCCGAGCCAAACTTAGAAGAACCATCCACCCGAACTGTTCCTGTAATCAAATATTTATCCATAAAGCCATAATTCACTCTGGCAAAGTAGGATTGAATAGAATATTGGGCGTTCTGAGAAATGTATGCAGGAGCTATGTTAGTGAAATTATTAATGTCCTTTATAAATGGATCACCCTCTTTAACAACGGGTGTCTTCAATCCCCAGCCAACATTGCCATAACTATTGGTTTGATAGGTTTGGAAAGAATAGCCACCTAATGCATTAATGGTACTGTTTCCAATGGTTTTATCGTACGTAAGTGTCTCCTCAGCCAAGGCGGACATCGTATTCACATATTGGTTTGTTGCTCTCCCGTTTCCGTTAACAGGGTTATTGTAGTTAATACCAAATGACTGCCCCGAACTTGTAGCCGGAGTAGTGTTTGCCAGATTCCATGCACTTGGAATACGGGGGTCTGCAAAAGCCTTCCGTACACTTTGTGAGGTGTTGAGACCAAAAGTTGATTTAAAAACTAAACCTTTAGTGATTTCATAACTTGCATTAATATTTGACAGCATTCTGTTGATATTGTCATTGTCGGTGAATTGATTCAACATCGCTACTGGGTTTCGGTTGCCGTCAAGCAGGTCAAAGTATCCGTTAGGACCAGTTGAGCTGTATACCGGATTAGTAGGATTATACGAAATCATCGCCCCCACCAAACTGCCTTGATACCCCGCGTTATTGGTATTGGGTGCATACGAGTCTTTTACATTAGAAAAGGTAGAAGACACGTTCAAAACTAATTTATCATTTAAGAATTTGGTAGAGAAATTCAACCGGCCGGTCATTCTTTGCAAATTGCTATGTTTCAAAATGCCTTCCTGGTTTTCAATATTTCCGCTCAAGCGCAACGTAGATTTACCACTTGACATTCCCCATCCCAAGTTATATCCTTGCGAAATTGCCTGACGATAAATCTGATCTTGCCAGTTTGTGTTGGCTCCATTATTAACAGGAGGCCCAGCCACAGCAGCAGCAGCAGCAGCAGGCGAAACACCTGCAGATATATTTGCCGCTTGTACGCCATTTAAAAAATCAGGGCCATTTAACAAATTATAACGATTGCGTGGGTTTGCTACTGCGAGATACGTACCGAATGAAAACTGGCCTTTTTTACCCATACCCGAACCACTTTTTGTAGTAACAAGGATAACGCCATTGGCACCCCTTGAACCATAAATAGCAGCCGCAGAGGCATCTTTCAATACCGTCATGCTGGCAATATCTGCAGGATTAAGGAAAATTAACGGGTTTTTAGGAGTAGATGTACCTTCAATACCACTGGCAGAACCTGAAGTTCCTGTACTATTGTCTAAAGGCACACCATCGACCACATAAAGCGGAAGGTTATTTCCGGTAATCGAAGAAGTCCCTCTGATGTTTACCGTTGAGGCCGCTCCCGGCTCACCGCTGGAAGGTGTAATGACCACTCCAGACATTCTACCTTGCAACAATTGATCGGGGGATGCGATCACCCCTTTCGTAAAGCTTTCAGGCCCGATGGCTGCCACCGATCCGGTGAGATCCTTTACTTTAGCTGATCCGTAACCAATGACAACTACTTCATTTAGCGTGCTAGCACTTGGAGCCAAAGAAACATCTATGACCGTTTGAGAGCCTACAGCAATTTCGTGAGTCTCATAGCCGATGAAAGAAAATAACAATAACGCATTGGAGCCGACACTAATTTTGTAGTTACCTTCTCCGTCAGTTACCGTGCCATTAGAGGTTCCCTTCACAGCGATCGTTACCCCGGGAAGCGGAGAATTATCATCTCCCGATTTCACATTACCTGTTACGGTGATTTCCTGAGCTGCGGCTGCAAAAACGCCACACATCAACAACACCGTCAGATACCTGCACACATACAGATACAATTTTGTCATAAAAGATTAAGTTTAGGGTTTAGTAAATTGATTAGAAGGTTTAGTAAAATTCTGTCCATAGGTTATAAGTTATAAAAAATAATAAATAATCTTCGAAAGTTGAGACTTAGTCTAGTATTAAACAAGTGGAACGAGCTACAATTTACATTTTTTTTTGCGCAAACGATTGTATTTTTGATTAATTTATCGAATGGAATAAGGTTTTAAGACAAAAAACACGAAAATCAATCTACTGTAATTTACGCAAACGATTGCGCATTTTTTCGAATTCATACTAAGAGATCGTTAATCCGATACAAGCCAACATGCTGTTGGGTATCATTTCGTTCCTTATAAAGTTTCTAAGGGTGATATGGATCATGAAAATCCAAATGTGTTGCAATGAATAATTAATGTGTTGCAATGAATAATTATGGAGCGCAGGTCAAATTCGAATTGCAGCCTACAGTATCACAGCGTCAAAACCACGCGTTAATCAAACCAAAAGTTGTAATTTGCAGCCGAATGTTGGCAATTCTGTTGCTTCCCTCGTTTCACTCCAAATAATTCGCTGATAGCGGTAAGGGGGGGTAATAACTTTTTTTTGTTTATTTGAAAAAAACTGGCTTAACTATATCCATGATCTTAGATTCCCTTATGCCTGAATCCATTAGCCCCGAAACGATCATTCGCATTGGGGGGGTCGCACTGTTAGTTGCCATCGTCTTTGCTGAAACCGGATTGTTTTTTGGCTTTTTCCTCCCGGGTGACTCTTTATTGTTTACTGCCGGGTTATTTTGCCAAACGGATTTCATTAGCCTTTCCCCTGGAGTATTGATTCTACTTTTAATAGTTGCCGCAACGTTGGGCACTGCTACTGGTTATTTCTTCGGTCGATGGACTGGAGATTTTTTTAGCCAGCGAAAAGAGAATTTCTTTTATCGTAAGAGGTATGTGGATCTCACTCAGGAATTTTTTCAGAAATATGGTATGATGGCTTTCGTATTTGGCCGTTTTATCCCTGTCGTCAGAACTTTTCTACCCATTCTTGCAGGAATTGCAAAAATTAATGTCAAACGATTTTGGCTTTATAATCTATTGGGGGCAACCTTGTGGGTTTCTTCTGTGGTAATGGCTGGATATTGGTTAAGCCAGCTTTTTCCATCGCTAACAGATTATTTGGGGTTAGTCGCGATCATCATGATCATCATTTCAACAGTACCGTTGATTTTATCGGTATTTAATAAAAAGGAGGCAGTTGCACGGGAAGATTCCAAATGAAAAGAAGAAATTCACTTCAAACACACCTTTTAATTGACCCCACTGCACTTGCTGCTGCGTGTATCATTTCTGTATTATTCGCATTCGGTACGCAAAATTATTTTTTAAGTGCAAAAAGAAATTTGAGTGATGCTAAAAACCAAACAATTGTTTGTTTAAAAGCTCCTGACAATTTATCTCCACAAGACCGGCCTACTATTTGGGAGTTGGCTAATCCTAAAGCTTTTCAAGAAACAAATAAAAAAAATAGTCATCTCTTTGTGACTTTCCATGAACACCGGGATTATAAGATCAGGTTACAGGGCTTTATTTATGGACTTTTTCAACCTTCGGCTTGGCTACCTTCTATACCAATAACCTACCGGAAGTTGATTATTTAAGATTTTAAATTGCCAAGTAGTTGCGGATTTCACTTCTGCCGTGCATCTTTAAACCCTAAAGTTCATAAAAATTAATTTGAAACCATTTATTTAACCCTTAACCTATAACTTAACGTTATGAAAACTCCCTCCAAGTCCTCTTCATCTTCTTCCTTAGGCGAAAGCTTCAAATCCGTTTTTGCCGCAGTAGTAATTCCGTTGGAACTTATTGGTGCCATTTTGCTATTCGTATACGTGCTGGGCAGCCCAGACAACTTCGCAGGGGGAGACAATGCTAACCATCCACTTCCTGGTAATTATCTCGGGATTGTTTATAAAGGCGGATACATTGTGCCGATACTGATGTCGCTCATGTTTATGGTTATTACCTTCGCTATCGAGCGGTTTATTACCATCAGCATGGCTACCGGTAAGAACAGCACACAAAGTTTCATTAAAAAAGTAAAAAGCCTGATGGACTCAAATAATGTTGACCAGGCCATCAGCGAATGCGACAAACAAAAAGGTTCTGTAGCCAGTGTGATCAAAGCTGGTCTGTCTAAGTTTAATGAGCTTTCAAAAAACAACACCATCGAAATTGATAAGCGCATCCAGTTGATTCAAAAAGATATTGAAGAAACAACCCAACTGGAAATGCCCATGTTGGAGAAAAATTTGGTGATCATTGCAACGATCGCTTCCATTGCCACTTTGTTGGGGCTATTGGGAACCGTGCTTGGTATGATCAAATCATTTGCTGCTTTGGCCACAGCCGGAGCCCCCGATTCAGTTGCCTTGGCCAATGGTATTTCTGAAGCCTTGATCAATACAGCGTTGGGCATTGGAACTTCTGCTTTAGCCATTATTTTCTACAATTTCTTTACCAGCAAAATTGATGCACTTACTTATGGCATTGATGAAGCTGGCTTCAGCATCGTTCAAAATTTTACGGCACAAGCCAAAGTATAAAACGTTTTAAACTAAAAAAGTTATGTCAAAAGTAAAGATGCATCGGAGCACACCTTCCATCGACATGACTCCGATGGTGGATCTGGCGTTCCTGCTCGTTACGTTCTTCATGCTAACGGCTACGGCCAGACCTGATGAACCGGTGCAAGTGGCAACACCAACTTCTGTTTCGGAGATGCCTATACCCGACAGGGATATGATTATTATCAGCATCGGGAAAGACAATAAAGTGTACTTTACGGTGGATGGTAAATTCACGCGTCCAAAAATGCTGAGGGAAATGGGTAAAATCTATAATATTTCGTTTACGCAAGAGGAAGAAGATATTTTCGCAGTGCTAACAACTTTTGGAATTCCTATCCAAAACCTGAAACAGTTTCTGGACTTGGGTCGGGAAGAACGAAAGCAGATTGAGCAAACTGGTATTCCTGTCGATTCACTCAATAACCAATTAAAAGATTGGGTGCTGCAAGCTAGATTGGCCAATCCAAAGGTTAGGATTGCTATCAAAGGAGATGATGATGCCACTTATTCTGTAGTGAAAAAGATAATTAGCACTCTTTTGGATAGAAAGGTGAACAGGTTCAACCTTATAACAGGAAAGGAAGAAATACCTGAAGAAATGAGAAAAGCAGCGGTGAAAAAACCGTCTTAGTAAAATCTAAAACATAATATTATGTCAGAAATAGCCCAAAGCGGTGGTGGTGGTAAAAAAGGCGGTAAGGTCAGGAGTAAAAAAACCTCCACGCGTATCGATATGACCCCAATGGTGGACTTAGCGTTCTTGCTGCTCACCTTCTTTATTTTGACCACTACGCTATCCAAACCGACAACCATGGAAATTACCATGCCCGAGAAAGTGAAGGAAGACGACAAGCAGCCAGAAGTAAATGAGAAAAAAGTGCTTACGCTAGTGTTGGGGGAAAATGATAAGGTGTATTGGTACGTTGGCATCACCGACCCCAAAGTGACGAAGGCAAATTTTTCTAAAGACGGCATCCGCAAAGTGCTTCTTGAAAAAAAGGCAGAGATCAGGGATATGATTGTACTAATCAAGGCGTTGGATGAATCCAAATACAAAAATCTGGTTGACATCCTTGATGAAATAACAATTACCAATATTCAACGATTTGCCATTGTAGACGTTACCCCGGTAGATAAGGAACTTGTAAAAGAAGCGATATGAAAAACGAAATAAAATCCGCTAAAAGTTGGGAAGACATAGTTTTTGAAAACCGCAATAAGGATTATGGAGCCTATTCCCTTCGTAAGATTTATTCAAGAAATGTGGTGATGGCTTCGGTTGTTGCCCTGCTCATCGTTGGTTTTGTATTAGCCGCACCCAACATCGCGGCTTTTTTCAAAAGCGAAGAGGTTATCGAGCGGCCTAAGTTTAAAACTACGGTATCGTTGGAACAACCACCCCCAATCAATCCGGATCAGCCACCGCCACCCAATATTCCTCCTCCACCAACTAAAACAATCATTAAATTTTTGCCACCTAAAGTGACAGACAAAGAGGTAGTTGAAGAGGAGAAAATGCCTACCATTGAAGAAATCAAACAAAACGACACTGGCTCTGAAAATATTGAAGGTTCAGGGGAAGTTGTTTTTGATGAGCCTGTGGCCGAAGTGGTGAAGGGTGATGGTGACGCAAACAAGATTTTCACATTTGTTGAGCAATCCGCAGAACCTGTTGGAGGCTTGGAAGCATTTTACAAATGGGTCGGCAAAAATATCCGCTACCCAGCCGCAGCCAGAAGGATGGGTATGGAAGGAAAAGTGTTTGTTAAGTTTGTGATTGAGCCCACAGGGGTTATTTCTAGCATAGAGGTCGTTAAAGGGTTTAACGGGGAATGTGATAAGGAAGCTGCCCGTGTAATTTCCATTGCTCCAAGGTGGAAGCCTGGAAAACAAAGCGGAAGGCCTGTTCGTCAAGCTTATACCCTGCCGATTACGTTCAAATTATCAGAATAGTATTTCTATTGATCCATTAGATCCAAGTCCATACAAGACCGGGATTTAATGGATTTTTTAATTTATGATCGAATCTATTTCTAAATATTTTGCTGTACTCATGTGCCTGGTCTATGTGATCTTGGGTGCAGGATTAATATGGGGTTCCCGGGATGTCTTTAATGTACCCACAAAATATTCTTTACCCATGGGGGCGATACTCATGGGCTACGGTTTTTTTCGTGGCTATCGCATTTATCTAAAACATTTTCGGGACTCGTGAAGCTATCGCATACCCTACTTCTGAGTATCATTCTGTGGTCTTGCCAAGACCGTGATAAAAGTGGCAAAATTCTGGATACGCCAACCTCTGGCACCATTAAAATTACGGTTGATGAATCGCTGAAGCCATTGCTACAAGCAGAGGTGGAAGGCTTTGAAGGAACTTATGCAGGCGCTCATTTCAAGGTAGCCTACACCTCGGAACTGAAGGCTATTCAAGATTTATTGGTAGATAGCGCGCGCCTGGCTGTGGTTACCCGTAAATTATATCCTTCCGAAAAGAAAAAATTAGATTCCGTTAAAATCATTGCCACACAAGTGGTCATTGCAAAAGAGGCGATCGCTTTGATCGTAAATAAAGACAACCCCGACAGTCTTATTCGTTGGGATCAATTGCGCGATATCCTTCAAGGGAAATCAAAACAATGGAAACAATTATACCCTTCTTCCAAACTTGGCGACCTTCAACTGGTCTTTGATCATCCACAGTCAGGCATTGTTCGATACATCATGGACACCCTTCATATCGAAAACCTACCACCGTATTGTTTTGCGGCCACGACCAATGAAGAAGTTGTCAATTATATCTCTAAAACAAAAAATGCGATAGGCCTGATTGGACTGAGCTGGATTAGCGATACCGATGACCCAGCCGCCAATAAATTTTTAGAAACCATCAAAGTCATGGGTATTGCAAAGGATGAAGAAGATTATCTAAAGCCCTATAAAGCCTACATTGCCTTGAAAAAATACCCGCTTTCGCGCGAGGTCATCATGATTAGCCGTGAGGCGCGCACCGGGCTAGGAAGCGGATTCATTTCCTATGCTGCCAGTGATAAAGGCCAACGTATCGTTCTTAAAGCTGGACTCGTACCGGCTAAAGCCCCAGTAAGGTTGGTAGAGATCAATCGGGAACCACTAAAAAAAATCGTAAAAGATTAAATGGCATGATTTTTCCTATTATTGCTATTTGAAGGCAATTAGGATCTAAATCGTAGCTGTTTTTGATGTTCACTTGGAAAATCCATTGTACTGTATTTTCTTTAACTTTAATTTAATTTTATACTCTAAATGCGATCTATGAAAAAGATACTTGGTTTTATGCAGTTTGGCAATGTGGGAATAGCTGCTGCTTTTTGTTTGACCTTAACCTCTTCCTTGGCACAAGAAGCTGAAATCAAAAATGCCGAAAGATTAATTGAGCAGGACAAAAAAAAGCAAGCGGTTGAAGTTTTGAAAAAAGCGTTGACCGATTTTCCCAACGCTACTCAACTGCATTATTACCTGGGGCATTCTCAGCTTGTAGCCGGGGATACTAGCGCTGCAAAAAAGTCCTTCGAAATGGGATTGGAGGCCAACCCCAAAGAAGCTTTAAACTATGCAGGCTTGGGGCATATAATGGTCTTGGAAAAGAAAATAGATCAGGCTAAACCATTATTTGAAAGGGCTTATAAGTATGGGAAAAAAGATGTGGCTTCTCTTCAAGCTATAGCGGAAGCCGAAATCAATAATAAGGCATTGAGAAAAAATGCGCTCGAGATGTTGAACAGAGCCAAAGAAATGGAACCCACTAATGCAAAAACCTATATGCTTATTGGCGATTATCATTTATCAGAAAATAATGGTGGGGCTACTGCCAGTGCTCATGAAGATGCGGCAGCCGTTAATCCTGGCATTGCTGCCCCGTGGTACAAACATGCCCTATTATTCAAACGCTCAAGAAATATTGATATCGTAGAACAGGATCTGAAAAAGGCAATAAAAATTGACCCTGAATTCGCCTTGGCTCATAAAGAATTGGGTGAACTCTATTATTTGAAGAAGGACGGAGAAAATGCAGCTAAACATTATAAAATTTATCTTGATTTGACAGATAGTCCAGCAAAAGACGATCGCTTCAAATACGCTTTCTTTTTATTCATGGCAAAAGACTATGGCAGTGCGAACAAAGAATTTAAAAGGCTAAGCGAGCAACCGGATGTAACATCTACCACCCTTAAGTTCTACGCCCAATCACTATTGCAGGAAGGCGACTTGGCGGCTAGCCAAAAAGTCTTTGAGCAGTATATGAAAAACCCAGAAACGAAACTTGAGGCCGATGACTATTCGAACTATGCGGTACTTCTTCAAAAACAAGATAAAGATTCCCTTGCCGCAATCGCTTTTCATCAGAGTTTAGCCTTGGATAAGGATCAGCCAGATATTGTTCAGACGCTCATTGACTATTACTTTAATAAAGTTAGAAAGTTCAAGGAATGCAGTGCCATTTGTCGTGAGGCTATAAAAATTAGAAAGAAGCCCTATGCCAATGACTATTATACCTTAGGCCGTTCACTTTATCTGGAGAAGAAATATCCTCAGGCAGACAGTGCATTCGCCAAACTGATTGAGCTTAAACCCGACATTACTTTAGGATATAATTGGGCTGCCCGTTCAAAATCACAACAAGATTCGCTTTTAACGGACGGTTTGGCAAAACCATTCTATGAAAAGGTGATCGAAATTGGCGAAAAGGATAAAGACAATAATAAAAGTGAGTTGATTGCCGCCTACCAATATATGGGATCCTTTAATATGATCAAGCAGGACAATAAAATTGCAAAGGAATACTGGGAAAAGGTATTGGCCTTAGATCCTGAGGATACGAATGCTAAGGAGGCGTTAAAATACATTAACGCGTCCACACAAGCGGCACCAAAGCGGAGACGGTGATTTTCGAAAATTGTTTTCAAGGGCAAGGAAGTAAGTCAAATGCTAGACTTAACCTTGCCCTTATTATTTTAAAGGATAACAAATGATGAGGATCACAATCCTTTTCCGACTTTTGCGTTATTCGTCAAAGATTTTAAACAAATTTTAAAAGCAAATCCATGTTACTTCAAATTACTGCACCACAACAAGATGAATTAACTTTCATTGAATTAATTATGAAAGGTGGGGTTGTAATGGTTCCCATTTTATTGTTGTCAGTGGCCGCTATTTACGTTACGGTAGAGCGTTATCTTTTTCTTCGATCAACGATCAATCGGGATAGTAATTTTATAACCAAAATAGTTCGGGCTCTTTCTTCGGGAAACATAGCCGAAGCTAAGCGCTACGCACAAGATGAATCCTCTTCAACCGGTAAAATTATTTCAGTCGGAATTGACAGCATTGGCAGACCCATGCGTGAGATAGAGTCCATGATGGAATCAGCCACCAACATTGAAGTAGCAGAGATGGAGCGAAACACCGGCTACCTGGGCATTATTGCAGGCATAGCGCCCATGCTTGGGTTTATCGGAACCATCGTTGGTGTCATTCGTATTTTTTATAACATATCGCTTTCCGACAACATTAGTATCGGGATTATTTCTGGTGGGCTTTACGAAAAAATGATTTCAAGCGGAAGTGGATTAGCCGTAGGCATCATGGCTTACATTGCATACCACATGTTGCAACTCCGCATTGGGCGCTTTACCTTACAGATCCAAAAAGATGTGTTTGATTTCATGCGTTCACTTCAAGTTCCTGCCAAATGAAAATTAAGCGAAGCCATCACTTCGCAGCGGAAGTGGCTACTTCGGCCATGAACGACATCATGTTTTTCCTTCTACTGTTTTTCCTGATTATTTCTACGATGACTAACCCAAACATCATCAAAGTATTGGTGCCAAAGTCTAGCGAATCGCAATCGTTGAATAAAAAAACCATCACTCTCACGGTAACGAAAGAAAAGAGCTATTACATCAACGACAAACCCGTTCCCGCTGGCCAGTTAGAGCCAAAACTTCTCGATGCAATCCGCGGAGTGGATGAGCCTACCGTGGTCTTGCGTATTCCACGCGATCTTGAAATCCAGGATTTAGTGGACGTGCTTAAAATAGGTGTTAAAAACAAAATCAAAGTTGTTCTAGCTACGGCAAACAAATAGTCCCTTTCACTGCAGATGATTCTTCTCTATAAAATCTCGGAATGTTTTTTTATACGAGTCGCTAATTGGAAGCGTGGCCGTTGCCACATGTACCTCATTTTTATGAATGATGTCTATTGCGTTAAGGGCTACAATAAAAGAATTGTGAATGCGAATGAACTGCTCAGGAGGCAACTGTTCCTCTAAAGATTTTAATCGCTGCAAGCTCACCACCTTTTGCTGTCTGGTATGGATGGTTACATAATCCTTGAGCCCTTCTATATACAAGATATCATCCCACCTCACTTTTACCAATTTCGTTCCATCTTTTACGAAAATGAAAGGTTGAGCCTGATTGGGGATTACTTTTTCCGGCTGCTGGGAAAGGTTACTAAGTCTTGAATTTACTTTATCAACGGCTTGTAAAAAGCGGCTAAGGGTAATTGGTTTTAGCAAGTAATCCACCACATCCAGTTCGTAACTCTCCAAGGCATATTCAGAATAGGCGGTCGTCAAAACGACCATTGGCTTTTTCTTTAAGATTTTAAGCAAGGAAAGACCCGTGATCTCAGGCATTTGTATATCCAGAAAAAGCAAATCGATTGGCTGCGCTTGAATGATCTCCATGGCAGCCACTGCGCTAGGACAAACGGCCACTAATTTTAAGGAAGGCACCTTGGCAACATAGTCTTTCAATAAGCTTCGGGCCAACGGTTCATCATCGACAATGAGGCAAGAAATATTCACAACGACAAATTGAGCTGTACAAAATAACGATCTGGCAAATCATTTGAGTTCAGTTTATAGCCGCCTGGATAGCTCAATTCAAGTCTGCGTTGCAAATTCTGCAATCCAAAACCAGACTTTTCCACTTCAGATGAAGTGTTTTTTAATTTTGAATTTTCCACTGAATAAATAATTTCATTATCCCTCACCCGAAAATATATTTTTACCCACGAGCCAGAAGTGTTGGCACTGACGCCATGTTTAAATGCATTCTCAAGAAATGTAATAAAAATCAATGGGGTCACCAAAATATGTTCAACATTACCTTCAATGATAAAATCGATCGGCACTTCATTGTTCAATCGAAGCCGCTCCAAACTGATATAGTTTTGCATATATTCAATCTCTTTGGTCAACGGAACTTTCGGATAGTTAGAGTCATAGATCATATACCGCATCATCTGAGAAAGCTTGGCGATAACTTCGGTCGTATTGGCCGAATGACTATAGGCCAAATAGTAAAGGTTATTGAGTGTGTTAAAGAGAAAATGTGGATTGATCTGCGCCTTTAAAAATTTCAATTCGTTGGCTAACTTGTCATTCTCCATTTGTTTGCGCACCGATTCGAATTCAAACCAGCGGACCGCAAAACGCAAGGTGCCTATAAAAATAGTAATCAATAAAGTGTCGAATGAAAGCTGTACGATATAAAAGGTGGAATAGAAATACCGCTCGTGATGCGTATATTCATCGGCCAAATAGCGCTGAAGAAGAACCCGCAAGCCGATAAGCACGACAAATGGAATCGTGAACTCCAGGAACAACTTCCAAATTTTTTGGTGCTTCAAAAACCGGGGAAGAAAAATGAAGTAATTAAGGTAGGCCACCAACATGGCAAACGACAATTGCACGACTGAGAAAATTAACAGGCGCAACAAGACAATCTCCCTGCCGGGACGGGAACTATAGGCGTACATATAAAACGAGCAATAAAAACACCAAAAGGAAAGGTGTAATAAAAAAATGCGATGCCTTTGAAGAAAGTTTGTCATGATTCTGGTATTACGTAAATACAAAGGCCAAGGTAACCGTTCTTGTAAAAGTGTTTTTGTTTTTAAGGGCTTTTTATGCTGATGGTAACCCGAATTCGATGAATCGATCGATTTACTCTGCAACCCCGATTTGCCGATAAGTTGGCAGAAGTGTCGAACAATTCAGGGCAACCATCTAAAACCAGCTTTATCAGCAAACAATTCCATCCATTTTTGCGATATAAAGTAAACTCAAAAAATATTTTTTGAGTCTGGCTATTAAAATCATACTATGAAATCCTTTCTACTTACATTTTCAATTTCTTTACTGGCACTTTGCGTATATGGCCTCCCACCCATGGACTTGGCTTCAGGGAAGATTACTGGGGTAGTACAAGATTCCACTAACAACCAAGGAGTTGAATTTGCTACGGTTGCCGTACTCGATGCGATTACTCGGAAACCAATCAATGGAGATGTTTGTGACGATAAAGGGAAATTCACACTATCGAAGATCCCTGCAGGAAATTACATCATTTCAATTTCTTTTATCGGTTACACTACTAAAATGATAAAAGTGCAATTAATCAATAGCAGAAGCGAAGTGGACTTAGGCAACATCATACTTAGCCCCACGGCAAAAATGCTAAGAGCGGTTGAAATTATAGGGCAACGACCTTTGATTGAAGAAAAAGTTGACCGTACGGTATACAATGCAGAAAATGACGCCACCGCTAAGGGGGGTGATGCTACTGATGTTTTAAGACGCGTTCCACTTCTAACTGTTGATTTGGATGGCAACGTTTCGTTGCGCGGCAATCAAAACATTAAAGTGCTAGTCAATAACAAACCATCAACCATTACAGCAAGTAGTATTTCAGATGCACTCAAACAGATACCAGCCGATCAAATAAAGACAGTGGAAGTTATCACTTCGCCCTCTGCCCGGTATGATGCCGAAGGTTCTGCTGGAATCATTAATATCATTTTAAAGAAGAATAATTTAGAAGGCCTTTCGTTGAATGTGAACAGTAGCGCAGGATACCGTGGAACTAACCTTGGCTTAAATGGAAGCTATCGCAAAGGCAAACTTGGCCTATCGCTGGGTGGACATGGGAGATCACAATATAACACACCAGGGAAGTTTTATAATAACCAAACAACTTTCAACACAACCACTGGTGATACCACACAAAATATTCAAAATGCGTCTACCCGGAATCAAAACCTTTTCGGGAATTATACGCTGGGGATGGATTACGATCTTGATAAGAATAATTCACTCGTTGGCTCAGTTCGGTTTGGTGTCCGCAATGGCCATGTTTACCAAGATAACCTCGTAACTCAGTCCTTTATTAACACCAGTGAAAACCCGAATGGACAATCAACCAAAAACATAAATTCACTCTCGAATTCTAATTCCGTAGACGCTAGTCTAAACTACACGCATCTTTTTGCCAAGAAGAATCGGGAGTTTAATTTATTGACTTTGTACAGTCAAAATAACGGAAACAATAATTTCGTTACAGAAACAACGCAATCTAACTTGATTGCCACGCCAGCATTCATTAAAAATCAAAATCCCACACTCAATACCGAAGCAACTGTGCAGGCCGATTATCAAACACCTGTTAAGGAATTGCAACTAATAGAATTCGGTGGAAAAGCGATTATGCGGCAGGCTAACAGCAACTACAACTATTTTCAGGCAGGATCAGATGGTGTATATTCAGCTATTCCAATTGGCACCAACCCACTTTACAGTTCGAATTTATTAAAATACACACAAAATATATCCGCGGGTTACTTTTCGTATACCATGAGCACAAAAAGCAAATATTCCTTGAAAGCCGGTGTGCGTTACGAATACACTACCATTAATGCAGAGAATCAAACCCTAAAAATCCCCATCCATGACTACGGCATCTTGGTGCCAAGTCTAAACCTTTCAAAAAGACTTGATAATGGCAACATGATCAAGATCTCCTATAACCGAAGGATTCAGCGGCCGTCAATCCAGAATCTAAATCCCAACACGACCGCCTCAAATAGTTTAAATGTTTCCACAGGTACTCCAACCCTTACTCCAGAATATACGAACAACTACGAGATTGGGTATAGTATGAACGTTCAAAATTCTTCGTTCAATTTCTCCGGGTTCATGCGAACGACAAATAATGCCATTCAGCAAGTGCGAAATTCTGAAATAATCTCCCTGAATGGGGTGAATACTTCGGTCATTAAAACTACCTATGGAAATATAGGTATTCAGGACGCCTATGGCGCTAGTTTTTTTGCTCACATTTCCATTTCTAATAAATTCTCCTTAAGCGGTGGAACCGATACCTACTATGCCGTATTAAAAAATCCAAATCCCAGCATTCCTGCCTATGCGGCAAGTAATAGTGGTTGGGTATATAATGTGCGCATGTTTGGCAATTACAGTATCAACAAGGGATGGGGCTTGCAATTTTTTGGATTTTATAGAGGAAGACAAGTATTGCTTCAAGGCTTTCAGGGTGCCTTCCGTATTTACAGTTTGAGTCTCCAAAAAGAATTCAATGAAAAGAAGGGTAGTATAGGCATTGGTGCAGAAAATTTTCTTACTCCAACAATGACGGTCAACACTTCCACTGTATCTTCGATTTTAAACCAACAAGGGTATACCAAATATTATAACTTTAATTTTAAAATAACTTTCAACTACCGGATCGGAAAAATGTCTATAAACGACCAGCCAAAAAGAAGGCGGATGACAATCAATAATGATGATTTAAAAGACAACGGTGGTAACGGAGGTGGTGGCGATCAAAGTGATGGCATGATGCCAACGGGGGGGCAAGGAGGTCAGCGGAGCGGGAGAACGCAAGCACCAGCTAAACCAAACGTTAAAATGGCTGCTCCTGATCTTACCAAGGAAATAAATGCTGCGGGTATCTGGAGCTATACCGTTGATTCGCCTCAGGGAGGTGGCGGATTATTGGTGATCGCAAAAGACGGCAGCAACTATTCCGGCACCATCACCAGTAGCCGCGCTAAACGCGAAACGCCACTTACCTCAGTAACGGTGAAGGGCAATGAAATCACTATTGTTTATGAAGTTTCGATGGGCGGAAATAAAGTGAGCTTCACGATTAATGGAACGATCAAAGACGAAGAACTCAATGGCAATACTAGCGTTGGCAAGTTTGGCACCTTCCCTATTAATGCGAAAAGAGTAAAATAATTTAGAAAGAGGTAAGTTGCAAGCTAACCGGTTGCTTAATGCGGGCAGTTTGGGTGCAATTCAAATTCGCGACCTACCCATTTGCATTTCTCTTTGCCTCCTCACTGTGTTCGTTGCGATAAAAAAATTCAAAACCACAGAGAACACTGGGATCGCAGAGGTGTAAACAGCCAAAATAGCGACTAAGGCAAGCACTTGTTGTGATTAACAGTTGCGACAATTTGAAATTGTACCTGTTTTTTTACAAATTTATTCTCCCGCAATTGCTTTAGAATAATCAATGTAATTCGGATAAATCTGCAAGTGTTTTTTTTTCACTTCGTCAAAAATAATTTGGCGTAAAGCTTGAATGTTTTCCTTTTTGGTAGCAGAGACAAAAACCACTTGTGCAAAGCCATGTGGCCGATAGTGACCTTGCAAACCCTCAAAATCCAAATCTCCATTTTCGTTTTGTAGTCTGTCAATTTTATTCAGCACTAGTAGAGTTGGAATATTGCCGGCACCAATCTCTACCAAGGTATTTTTTACCACCTCAATCTGATTCTCGTGAAAAGGGTGACTGCTGTCAACTACATGGAGCAATAGATCTGCCTCACGCACCTCATCAAGTGTTGACTTAAATGACTCAATCAAATGATGAGGCAGTTTGCGGATAAAGCCTACAGTATCAGAGAGTAAAAAAGGGATATCCCCGAAAACCACTTTGCGAACGGTAGCATCTACTGTAGCAAAGAGTTTATTTTCTGCTTTTACATCCGCTTTAGAGAGTAAATTCATCAAGGTGCTCTTTCCCACGTTTGTATATCCCACCAAGGCAACACGTACAATCCCTTCTCTCGATTTGCGCTGAGTTTGCCGCTGTTTGTCGATCTTTTTCAAATCCTCCTTGAGCTTCGAAATCTGATCACGCACCACCCTTCGGTCAGTTTCAATTTCCTTTTCACCAGAACCTCCACGTGTACCCGTTCCGCCCCGTTGGCGCTCAAGGTGCGTCCACATCCTTGTGAGCCGAGGAAGTAAATATTGGTTCATTGCCAATTCCACCTGCGTTCGGGCTTGGGAAGACTGCGCACGCATTAAAAATATATCCAGGATCAATAATGAGCGATCATAGATGCGTACGGAAAGCTCCTCTCCCGCCTTATTCAACTCCTTTTCCAGATTTCGTAATTGAGATGGGCTTAAATCGTCATCAAAAAGCACATAGCGGACATCATTCCTTGCCACAAAAGCTTTTATTTCTTCTAATTTCCCTTTGCCAACAAAAGATCGGACATCAGGGTTTGGGAGTTTTTGAGTAAACCGGTGAATGGTCACGATGCCAATTGTTTCTGCTAGAAAGGCCATTTCATCCAAATGTTCCTCAATCTCTTCCGGGCGACTTTTGGGGGCGCTCACAGCCACCAAGACAGCCTGATTTTTTAGTTTTTCCATCTATTAATTTGCAAACATACTTTATCTAAAAGTTACTTCTTGGTAAAGGTTACTTTTTAGTAATTTTGCTCCATTAACTAATCGAAAATAAGTTTAGTTATACGAGTTTTACCTAATCAAACCTATCTGCCTTCTGTCAAAGGTGGAATAGTTGGCAAAAAGGATGAAAATAGCGATAGTTTTAAACACTTCCTGGAATATCTATAATTTCAGGATGAATTTTGTTAAGGCTTTATTGGCTGAAGGTAACGAAGTTCACACCATTGCACCCCATGACGACTATACCCACTATTTAACCGAGGCAGGTTGCTTACACTATGACCTAAAAATGGATAGCCGTGGCGCAAATCCAATCAAAGATTCTTTGCTCATCATTGAATTATTTTCGATTTACCGAAAGATTAAACCTGATGTAATATTGCATTACACCGTAAAACCGAATGTTTACGGAACTATAGCGGCCGCCATTTTAAGGATTCCATCAATCAACAACGTTTGCGGCCTTGGTACGATTTTCCTTCGGAAAACCTTTGTTTCTTTTGTGGCCAAGTCGATGTACCGCTTAGCCTTTTTGTTTCCTAAAAAGGTTTTTTTTCAAAATCCTGATGACCGCGATCTATTTGTTAAGAGAAGACTTATAAGAGGAGAAATTACAGACTTATTGCCAGGTTCGGGAATCGACTTGACCCACTTTATACCTGGAAATTACTCGAGGAATAAAACCTTTACCTTTCTACTTATATCTCGCCTTATTACCGATAAAGGAATTTTTGAATTTATTGCAGCCATTCGACAATTAAAAGCAGCTGGTCTAAATGCAAAATTTCAATTATTAGGCGCAAAAGACCCCAAGCATAAACGCGGAATAAAAGTCGCGACTATTGAGGAATGGATTCATTCAGGTACGATTGAATACTTAGGCACGGCTAAAGATGTAAGGCCTTTTATACAAAATGCGGATTGTATTGTTTTGCCTTCCTACCGGGAGGGGACACCCCGCACGTTGCTTGAGGCTGCCAGTACTGCTAAACCTATTATTACCACGGATGTGCCAGGATGCCACCATGTGGTTAAAGATAATTACAATGGCATGCTCTGTAAACTAAAGGACGCTGATGACCTCGCTAGTAAAATGAAAACCATGGCAGGGTTGGATGATCGTGCACTTAAGAATCTGGGAGACAATGGGAGAAAAAAAGCAGAAAGTGAATTTGACGAGTCAATTGTAATCGATAAATATCTTAAAGCCATCCATAGCCTCTCGCCTGCCTAAAATAAATTTTCTTATCCATTTTGATTGCGCTTTAAGTACAGCTTAAAATGTTAGCTAAAAAGTCGTAATTTGACGACAATTTATAAATTAATGGCGCGATTTTTTACACCAATCTTTCTTTCTGTATTTCTGTTTTGTTCTTGCGCTTCCTACAAACAGAATATTATGTTCAAACCAACTGAAGGGTATCAACCTGAAGTTTTCCAAAAAGAAGCCCTTGCCGCTGAAAAAGATTATATCATTCAAAAAAATGACCTTCTCAGAATGGAAGTTTATTCAAACAATGGGGAGCGATTTATAGACCCTAACCCGGATTTATCCAACGCTGGCAGTGGCAAGACCCAGCAACCATCAACATCCCAAGTCAACTACCTAATTGACCAAAATGGGGTTGTGAAATTCCCGCTCATCGGGGAAATCAAATTACTCGGCTTGACGCTACGCCAAGCGGAAGATATCGCGCAGAAAGAATACTCAAAGTACTTTACGGACTCGTATGTACAATTAGCTTTTGTGAACAAGCGGGTAATTGTGTTAGGAGCACCTGGAGGCCAAGTCATACCCCTTATCAATGAGAACGTTCGAGTAGCCGAAGTGCTTGCCCTTGCAAAGGGGGTTAACAATGATGCCAAAGTCCAGAACATAAAACTTATCCGAGGCACCCATGTTTATCATATTGACTTTAGTACAATTAAAGGATTTACCGAAGGTAATATGCTTGTTGAGGCTGGCGATATTGTTTATGTTGAACCAATACGAAGACCTTTCTCGGAGGGACTAAAAGATAATTATTTATTGATTTCATTGTTTTCCGTCATTTCTATAATCTTAATTAACAACCTTAAGCTTTAACAGAAGATTTTAAAAGTAAACCAAGGTGAACCCTACAAAACCATCGAAATTTTCTGAGAACAACGTATTGAACGAAGGGATAGACACAGAAAAACTTCGCGTTGTATTTAAGCATAATATTTGGTGGGTACTCTTGATATTTATTACCTCCAATTTGGCAGCCTATCTAACCACGCGCTGGACAAAAGATATTTACGAATCTGAGTCAGAATTAAAACTTGACATAAAGAGGGATGCCACAGACCTTGGTATTAATAAGCTGACACAAGACCCCAATCAAGATATCATCGCAGGAGAAATTGAGCAAATGAAATCAAGGTTATTTATTAACCGGATCATCGACTCGCTTGACCTTCGTGTAAGTTATTTTAGTGAAGGCAAAGTACTTTTTGATGAAATGTACAAGCGCGCACCTTTTGTAGTGACCAACATTAGAGTGGGTAAACAACTTGAAGATTTACCCATTTATTTCATACCCTTATCAGAAAAATCATTCATGCTTAGGGTAGGTGTATCCAGTGCAACCATAGAATGCAACTATGGAACACCCGTTGTTATTAAGGGCATGGAGTTTACCGTATTGAATACTTCGCATCTCACCGAGGAAGACACAAATGATTACTATTTTACGATCAACAGTCGTGAACAACTCATCACCTACCTCTACAAAAACATAAACGCAGAACCCTTAAATTTCAATGCCAATACCATCCGGATTTCGTTCAAGGATTATAATGCTTTAAAAGCACATGACATCGTGAATAAAATTGATTCCCTGTACATTATCTTTAGCAGTGATCAAAAAAATCTTGCTAATAAACAGAAAATTGATTGGCTAAATCGCGAACTAGGACAAGTGGAGAAAAGAATGAGTGAATTTGAGAATTATTTTGAAGCGTTCACCCTACGAAATAAAAGCAGCGACCTGGGGCAAGATATGAAGCAAATGATTTATCAGATCAACCAGTTGGATTCACAACGCTATTTCCTTAATAAAAGATTAATTGAAATCAACGGGCTCATCGATGATTTCGTTTCCAAAAAAAATAAACCGAGTTCATTTCAATATTCCTTCCTGCCCGAATATCTCAATAAAAGAATGGATGCCTTTGCAAAAAAAATGGAAGAGAAAGACAGACTTTCTTTAGCGTACCATGAGAATACTCTAGCATTCCAGCAGAAAGATAAAGAGCTGGTAACCTTGAAAGACCAGATATTCGGACAATTGAATATGCTGAAAGAAAACTGGATGAATACGCTCGTGGAGCTGAATGAAAACAAGAAAAAGCTCGATCAAGAATTCGCTTCCATGCCTGATAAAAATACAGAATACTCAAAAAATAAACGCTTTTACAGTTTATATACTGAATTTTACCTTTCAATGATGCAATCCAAAGCGCAATTTCAAATTGCACAAGCCGGTAATACTCCCGATTTTAAAATCTTGTCGCCTGCCTCTTTGCCTATAGTTCCGGTGTCTCCTAAAAAAATACTAATTCTCTCTATTGGTTTGTTGATAGGAATAGTGCTCAATTTCTTTTTCCTAGGTATTGCGTATCTGCTAAATGATAAAATCACAAGCCTGAAAGAAATTGAACAGGTTCTGGATGTGCCTGTGTTGGGTGTCATCCCCGCTTCACGCCTTCCAATCATTTCCTCAATCCATGTGAATGACAATCCTAAGTCAATTGTAAGTGAGGCCATTCGGTCTTTGCGAACTAATCTTGACTTTTTTACTGCTGGTGGAAGTAAAAAAGTAATAACGATCTCCTCTTCGGTTTCTGGCGAAGGGAAATCCTTTTTAGCGCTGAATCTCGGTGTAGTGCTTGCTTTATCCAATAAGAAAGTTGCCTTTGTCGATCTCGACATGCGCAAAACAAAAAAGATAAATAGTCTAATTGTCAACTCAACCCAGTTGGGTCTGAGTACGGTATTGATTAAAAAGAACACATGGCGTGAGTGCATCCAAAAAACTCCCATCGAAAATCTAGATTATATTCCTTCTGGGCCTCATCCACCAAATCCCTCTGAGCTCCTGCTCAATGGTGAATTCACTTCCTTGATTGATGAGATTAGACAAGAGTACGATTTCATTATCATGGACACGCCTCCGGTGGGCTTGGTGACCGATGCCATCATGGCCATGCGGAAAAGTGATTTATCCATTTACGTAATCCGTGCAAATTATTCCAAAAAAGACTTCTTAAGGAATATTGATCGGATCATTTCCGTGAATAAGCTTTCCAACGTAGCCATCGTACTCAATGCGCTACCTCAAAGTGGCCACGCCTATGGATATGGGTATTATGAAGATAAGTCAACAAAGAAAGGATGGAAAAATTTCTTTAGTTAACCGTGTTGTTTCAATTTTTTAATAGGAAAAATAATAAAACCTCTTTGGTAGGCGATATTCACTCGCACTTGTTACCAGGTCTTGATGATGGAGTAAGTAATTTCTCTGAAGCTATTCAAGTCGTTAGAAAGCTCAGTGAAATAGGTTATCAGAAATTGATCACCACCCCTCATATCATGAGCGACACGTACAGGAATGATTCGGAAACTATTTTATCTAGGCTAAAGGAACTCAATGATAAATTGAAGGAAGAAAACATTTCAATTGTCATTCAAGCTGCTGCTGAATATTACCTCGACTCATGGCTTATTAAACAAGTAGAAGAGGCTGTCCCATTGATGACTTTTGGAGACAACTATCTCCTCTTTGAAATGAACTACATGACCGAGCCTTACCAACTCAATGATTTTATCTTTAAAATTTTGATGTTAGGGTATAAACCCGTGTTAGCCCACCCGGAGCGCTATCAATTTATGACGATTGAAAAGGCTGAAGATTTACATCACCGCGGTGTCTTGATGCAAGTCAATATTCTTTCGTTCATCGATTTCTACTCGAAACCTGTGCGACAAATGGCGAATCAATTAGTGGATAACGGATGGGTAGATTTCTTGGGAAGTGACTGCCATCGCATGCAGCACGCTTTGCTGCTAGGTAGAGCGTTTAAAAATAAATATGTTAAAAAAGCCCTAAGTTTACCCCTGCTTAACAACCAACTATGATTGCCATTACCGGAGCTAGCGGGCTACTTGGACGTTTCATCTTAAAGAAATTCAATGCCGAGAATGCACCAGTTATCGCATTCAGAAGAGCAACCAGTGACCTCTCTGGTCTAACCAATCTAGGCCGCCCGGTAGAATGGCGTGAAGCTGACATTACAAACAGCTTAACACTTATTGAAGCCTTGAATAATGTGGAAACCGTAATTCATTCTGCCGCTCTCGTCTCATTCGATCCACGAGAGAAAAAGAAAATTTTTCAAACGAATGTATCCGGCACACAAAACGTTGTCAACGCCTGCCTCTCTTTGGGCATCCCTCGGCTGATCTTTGTTAGCTCTGTGGCCGCGCTCGGGAGAAAAAAAGGAGTCAAAGAAATCAATGAAGAAAATAAATGGGAGGAAAACGAATTGAATTCTGATTACGCGAAATCTAAATATTTGGCTGAATTGGAAGTTTACCGAGGGCGGGAAGAAGGTCTTTCAGTTTCGATCATCAACCCCTCTGTTATCCTGGCAACTGGAAATCCCAAAAATAGTAGTGCTCAAATTTTTAACTATGTGCAAAAACAGCGGCCATTTTATGCGGAAGGCAACATCAATTTCGTGGATGTTCGAGACGTGGCCGATATGATTTATAAAATATATAAAACCCCCAACCCACACGAAAAATTTATTGCCAATGCCGGTTCAATAAAACTCCAAGAACTTCTTGGTAAAATAGCCAAGAGGTTAGACAAGACTAAACCATCAATAAAAGTCAGTCCGCGTTTGATTAGGGCCATGGCATGGCTCGAAGAAATGAGATGCACGCTCACAGGAGAAAAGATGATAATCAGCAGGCAATCTGTTAAAATACCAGGCGAAGAATTCGTCTACCAAAATCAAAAATCTATCAACCAGTTGAATATGGCCTACCGACCTTTAGAAGAAACGTTGGATTGGTGTTGCGAATATTACAAGAATGTGTATACTACAAAGAAATAGAAATTACAACTTGTTGATTGAGTTTAATTCAATGATTTTTGGCCTTGAAAATAGTATTTTTTGTAAAGTAATTTTTTGTCTAAATTGGACAAACCTTTTGGCTGATGGCTCACGAATTCAGAAAGCGCGAAGAAGAAGAAGAATTGATCAAGCGGTACGAAGAAACCCTTCGAAAAAATAGTTCCGATTTTTATGACATCGATAACTATGAGATCATTATTGATCACTACATGGCTCGCTCAAAATTTAAAAAAGCTTTGGCCGCTGTAAATACAGCCATTGATCAATTCCCCTTCTCCACCGATCTCCTCTCCGTAAAGGCACAAATTCTGTCACACCTAAAGCAATACGATGAGGCACTTATCTTATTAGAAACTGCCAAAAACCTTCACCCCAATGATGTTGAAGTTTATCTGACTATTGGCTCGGTCTATTCCTTAAAAGGTGCACATAAAGAAGCCATTGCCGTATATGTTGAGGCTTTGAGCTTTGCTGATGAAACTCAAGACGAACTTTATTACAATATTGGATTGTCGTATCAAAGCTTGGAAGATTACGAGAATGCTATTGCTTCATATAAAAAATCGATAGATCTGAATATTTCGCATGAAGGTTCATTGTATGAACTGGCGTTTTGTCTGGATATTATTGGGCAATTGGAAAATAGTTTAGCGTATTACAAAAAATTTATTGATGAGGATCCCTTTTCAGCCGCTGCTTGGTACAATTTGGGAATTGTGTGCAACAAATTAGAGCGTTTTGAAGAGGCCGTGGATGCCTACGAGTTTGCGCTGGCCATTGATGAAACTTTTGCATCCGCTCGGTTCAACATGGGTAATTCGATGATGAATCTCGAAAAGTACAACGAGGCATTAGAAGAATTTAAAAAGACCATTGAAATTGAAGGGCCAAGCCCAGAGGTCTATTGCTGCATTGGTGCGGCCTATGAAAATCTTGAGCAATATGATTTAGGTTTGAAGTACTTTCAGAAATCCACTAAACTTGATCCCCTCTACGATGAAGCCATATTTGGAGCCGGTAATTGTTTAGAGAAGCAAGAAAAATGGTATCAAGCTCTCCACTTTTTCAATAAAGCGATCAAGTTAAATAACGATAATCCGGAATATTGGAAAGCTGCTGCGCATGCGGAATACAAAATAGGGAATATCATTTCCAGCCTCAGCGCCTATGAGGAATCAAGCCATCTTGATCCGGAAGACAAAGAAATATGGCTAAACTGGTCATTTATTTATTTTGAACAAGGTGAACATGCAAAAGCAATTGAAGTCCTTTTGCAAGGAATAGAAGAAATCCCCAATGAAGCAGATTTCCTTTACCGGATGACGGCTTACCTTATTGAATCCGGGAAATTCAAAGAGGCGCTTAATTATCTCGAAGAGGCATTAACCTTGAATTTTGAAGGCCACAGCGTATTATTTGAGTTTTTTCCTAAGCCAGAAACACAAAAAGCTCTTTTTAAGATTATTGATCAATACCGAAAAGAAAATCCTAAATGAATTATATTTTAAAAAATTTACCTGAACGAACCGCCAAACCGAGACAAACTGGTTTTACCATGGCCATGGACAAAGGCCTAAGTGTTCGCGAAGCTGAAGACTTCATGAGCATTGCATCCGATCATGTCGATATTGTGAAATTAGGCTGGGCAACTTCGTATGTGACCCCCAATTTGAAAGAAAAAATTAAAGTCTATACCGATGCGGGAGTGCCTTGCTACCTTGGTGGCACGTTATTCGAAGCCTTTGTTATCCGCGATCAATTTGACGACTATCGCAAAGTGCTGGATAAATATAATCTGTCGTTTGCGGAAGTTTCGGATGGATCCATCGATTTAGATCACGATAAAAAATTAGATTATATCAGAAAACTTTCTCAGCAAGTGACTGTACTTAGCGAAGTCGGATCCAAAGATGCTGACAAAATTATTCCTCCTTACATGTGGATTGACTTAATGCAAAAGGAATTGGATGCTGGGGCTTGGAAAGTAATTGGCGAGGCGCGCGAAGGAGGAAACGTGGGATTGTTTAGATCCTCTGGAGAAGTGCGGTCGGGTTTGGTTCAAGAAATTTTAACCAAAATTCCATTTGAAAAAATCATTTGGGAAGCCCCACAAAAAGCACAGCAAGTTTGGTTTATTCAATTGCTAGGAGCCAATGTCAACCTTGGAAACATTGCCCCTAATGAAATTATCCCACTGGAAACAATTCGGCTTGGTTTGCGTGGCGATACCTTTTTGCATTTCTTAGGCCTTGAGCGCAAAAAGGATAAGTCTACGCCCCCCTTTCATGCCGATTGATCAAAATGTTGAAATTTAATTATCTAATTAATTGTATATCAATACATTGAAATTCATTTTGAATATAAACATTACGCGTACCCAATAAATCGAATCCGAGCCGTTAGCTTTGCAATCCTATTCCAAAACACAAACGGTGTACACTTTGTGGTCATATTCTACTTGATCGCAAGATCTTTTCAAATAAAAAATATTTATGGAAAAAAAATTTGGTTTAATCGGCTCTACACTCACCCATTCTTTTTCAAAATCATACTTCGATGAAAAATTTTTCCGTGAGGGTCTACGCGATTATCACTATGAATTATATCCCCTTGATTCTGTTGATGGGTTAAAAAAGTTATTAGACGAAAACCCCGAACTCTATGGCTTAAACGTAACCATTCCTTACAAAGAACAGGTCTTAAAATTCTTAAGCGATATAGACCCAACCGCTAAAAATATTGGGGCAGTCAATGTTATTAAAATCCACAATGGAAAACTAACAGGGTTTAATACGGACAGCGATGCCTTTTATGAAACTTTGGAAAAATGGTTTCCTCAAATAAGCGATGCGAAGGCTTTGGTCTTGGGCACTGGGGGATCATCCAAAGCCGTGCAGCAAGCCTTAAAAAAATTATCCGTTCCATTTGAAATCGTCTCCAGGGAAAAAGGAAAGGCAGCGCATACCTACGAAAGCCTTGAAAAAGATGGAACACCTATTTCAGATGCCCAACTAATTATCAACACGACACCGCTGGGAATGGCGCCAAACACAAACAATTTTCCGCCTATCAATTACGAACTCCTTACCTCACACCACTACGTTTACGATCTTATCTATAATCCTGCCAGAACAATGTTTATCCAAAAAGCGGAAATGCATGGAGCTACGATCAAGAACGGATTAGAAATGCTTCAATTTCAAGCAGAGAAAGCTTGGGCCATTTGGAATAATTGATTTCCGGAAATCGTTGATCCTTGATTCTTAGCGCTAACTTGTGCTACCATTAATTTTTTGTTGATTAACTCTTAACTTTCGGAATGGATTTCAAACTGACAAGTGAATACATTCCAACCGGAGACCAGCCGAAGGCCATCAACCAATTGGTAAAGGGGATTGAATCTGGTGAGCACGATCAAACTTTATTGGGAGTTACTGGGTCGGGCAAAACATTTACCATTGCCAATGTAATTGCTCAACTCAACCGACCTGCTCTTATTCTGAGTCACAACAAAACCCTGGCTGCCCAATTGTATGGTGAGTTCAAACAATTTTTTCCAGAAAACGCAGTCGAATATTTTATCTCGTATTACGATTATTACCAACCCGAGGCATTCATTCCGTCATCAAATCTTTATATTGAGAAAGATTTATCGATCAATGAAGAAATAGAAAAATTGAGACTAAGTGCCACCTCTTCGCTATTGACAGGAAGGCGCGATGTGATTGTGGTGGCTTCCGTCAGTTGCATCTATGGCATCGGCAACCCAGAAGAATTTGGAAAGAATCGAATAGAGCTGACAGCAGGGGACGTGATTCCTCGTAACAAATTGCTGTTCGGGCTAGTGGATATTTTATACCACCGAACAGAAGTCGAATTTAAACGAGGTTCGTTTCGCGTAAAAGGCGATACCGTTGATATCTTTTTAGCGTATGCCGATTATGCAATCCGTATCTATTTTTTTGGGGATGAAATCGAAGCAATCCAATCTATAGAGCCTATTTCGGGGAGGAAAATAGCTGACGAAAAACAAATCACCATTTTTCCGGCAAACCTTTTTGTAACCGGAAAAGATTCGTTGCACCAGGCCATTCACGAAATACAAGACGACATGGTGCTGCAAGTGCAAATGTTTGAAAACGAAAAAAGACATCTGGAAGCCAAGCGCGTGAAAGAGCGCACTGAATTTGACCTTGAAATGATGCGCGAACTGGGCTATTGCAGTGGGATTGAAAACTACTCTCGATATTTTGACCGAAGAGCGGCTGGCGCAAGACCTTTCTGTTTGATCGATTATTTTCCAAATGATTTCCTGATGATCATTGACGAAAGTCACGTAACCATTCCACAGGTTCGCGCGATGTGGGGTGGTGACCGGTCCCGCAAAACGAATTTAGTAGACTATGGGTTTAGGTTGCCATCGGCCTTGGACAATCGCCCACTGACCTTCAATGAGTTTGAAACATTACTCGGGCAAACCGTCTATGTGAGTGCCACTCCTTCCGAATATGAATTAAGGAAATCGGATGGCGTTGTAGTTGAACAATTAATCCGACCAACGGGCTTGCTTGATCCTGAGATTGAAGTGCGACCCAGTAAAAACCAGATTGACGACCTCATGGAAGAAATCGATGAGCGAGTAAAAAAGAAAGAACGTGTTCTTATTACTACGCTCACCAAGCGCATGGCTGAAGAGCTTACAAAATTCTTAGAGCGTGCGTCCATCAAATGTCGGTACATCCATAGCGAGGTAAAAACATTGGATCGGGTAGAAATTTTACGCGAACTTCGCCTGGGCATTTTCGATGTGCTGGTGGGCGTGAATCTTTTGAGGGAAGGTTTGGATTTACCTGAGGTTTCGTTGGTCGCTATCATGGATGCCGATAAGGAAGGCTTTTTAAGGAATCAACGCTCACTAGTACAAACCATAGGTAGGGCTGCGCGGAATGAAAATGGCCGGGTGATTATGTACGCTGATAGAACAACAGACTCTATGCAACAGGCCATTGACGAAACCAGCAGAAGGAGAATAACACAAATCGAATACAATCTGGCCAATGGAATTACGCCAAAGACCATCCTTAAATCTACGGAGTCAATTTTAGGGCAAACAAAAGTTGCTGACTCCAAGAAAGCGAATAAAAGGTACTATATTGAAGAGGAAGAAAAATCTTTAGCCGCTGATCCGGTGGCTGCTTATCTTAACAAAGATGAATTGACAAAAATGGTTGACCGCACCCGCAAAGCAATGGAAAAAGCCGCCAAAGAGCTTGAATTTATGGAAGCCGCCCGCTTGCGCGATGAATACCTTGCCCTTCAAAAATTGCTGGAAGAAAAAAAATAACACTATGAAGAATTTTGTTTTGTTCTTTTCAATTCTTTTTTTACTAAAAGATGTATCGGCCCAAGATTATAAATGGGAAACTATTCCAATCGATGTAAAGTCAAGCTTTCGCGCCCTTTCGGTAATCGATGACCATGCTGCCTGGGTTGCGGGTAGCAAAGGATGGATTGGCCGTAGTATCGATGGAGGTAAAGGTTGGTCTTTTCAACAAGTAAAAAATTTTGAAGCGCTTGATTTCCGTTCGGTATATGGATTTGATTCTTTAACTGCAATAATTGCCAATGCCGGATCACCCGCCTATTTATTTCGAACGACCGATGGAGGAAAAACATGGCAATCGGTTTATCAAAATGAAAGCAAAGATGCCTTTGTGGACGGCCTTGATTTTTGGAACGACAAAAAAGGAATAGCGTATGGCGACCCCATCGATAGCAAAATGCTGTTGATAGAATCGAAAGATGGTGGAATCACCTGGCGGGAGTTTCCTGAAAATCAAAGGCCAACACTTAATCCTGGCGAAGCCTCTTTCGCAGCAAGTGGAACAGGGATTCGTTGTTTTAACAAAACTCAAACTGTCATTACGACTGGCGGCAAAGTGTCGCGTCTGTGGCGATCGAATAACGAGGGCAAAACTTGGAAGTCCACTGGCCTTCCAATCATTCAGGGTGAGGAAAGCACAGGGGCATTCTCCTCGGTGTTTTGGAAAAACAAATATGCCGCGGTTGTGGGTGGCGATTTCAAAAATGATTCCTTAACAGGAAAGCATGCGTATAGCACTTTCGATAATGGCAAGACTTGGGTATTACCTTTGCGCCCTACTCGGGGATTGCGTGAATGTGTTGAATCGGTGAATAACGAATACCTTATCGCCATAGGGCCCAACGGTGCTGACTCTTCCAATGACGGGGGTTTTAACTGGCAGCCGCTCTCCGATGAAAGGGGGTTTCATGTAGTGCGCAAAGCGCGCGATGGATCGCTGATCATCGCTGCCGGCAACGGCAAAATCAGTGTTATCAGCCGAAAATAAAATTATTGAATTTCCGGTCGTTAATATTTATTTTCCAATAACCATTACGCCTTATTCAATCCTTGCTAATTTGCCCTTCAAAAAAATAGTATGCCTAGGAATTTGCTTTTCATTCTTTTATTCTGTTCCTGTTTTTTCGTCAGTCAAGCCCAAAGTTCGCACGATGTGCTAGTCGGTGGAGGCTTGGATCTGATTAAAACAAACAATGACGGCCTATTCAAAAAAGCGCAACTGGGTTTTGAAGCTAATTACTTTGTGGTTCGTCATTTTGCTGTGGGTTTTGGTGGGGAGTTATGGACCAACCATCAAAAAAGTTCTTTTGTTATGGGCATGCGTTGGTATGCCAACGATCATGTTTTCATTCGCTTCCGCGGATTAATTGGCGCCAATGATGCCGCTCTTGGATTAGGATATGCCAAGCCTATTGCCACTAATCTTCTTGTCGAAGGCATTAGTGACTTTTATTTTACAGGCTATTTTGGATTGCGATTTGGGTTAGCGTACATTCTAAAATAACCCTTTCCTGAAGTAGTTAAATTAGTTAGTTTAGCTATTGGAAAGCCTTGCGCAATAGTCCTTGGCTTGGAGAAATAAATGTTTTATCAAGAAATAAAACTCGCCCTTCGTCACTTGTGGCGCAAAAAGATTTATTCAGGCATCATTCTCCTTAGCCTGATCATTGGCTTTTCCTGTGCCAATCTGCTCATCTCATTCCTTGTGGCCGAACGGAACACAGACTCCTTTCATACAAATAAAGACCGAACGTTTCAGGTTTTCAGCACCGATCCTTTTGATCACAAAGGAAATATACCTTTCATCATGAACTATGTAGGTGATTATTTGAAGGGCAATTATCCCGAAGTTGAAAAGGTATGCTTGGTTTCAAGTCTAGACAATCCCCATATCGTTACTGACAAGGGCGAATTTGAAAACATCCAGTTGCTTTCGACCGATAGTTCCTTTTTTTCAATTTTTAATTTCCCGCTCAACGAAGGAAGCCGAAAACACGCCTTCAATCCGGGAAGCATTATCCTTACCAAAGAAAAGGCAAAAGTTCTTTTTGGAGAGACCAAGGTAGTTGGCAAAACCCTCACTTTAAAAGTTGCCGATACTTCGCTAGTGCTTACTGTTTCGGGTTTAATCGGCAATGGGCCTGAAAATAGTCACCTAGTGTTTGAAGCCCTAATAGACCATTCAGCGCTAAAAAATAAATGGCAAGGCGGTTCTGCCTATTTATTATTGAATTCAGGTAAACACTTCAAAGACCTGCAAAATAAAATCAATCGTGATCCTAGTCGGCCTGGGGTAATGGGGCCTGCCTCGCTTGATTATTTTCTTGAGCCGATGACCGAATCATACTTTACTCCAGCGAATACAATGCCCTATATGAAAACCCGATCCAAGTTCTTTATGGAAATTGGGTATTTGGTGTGTGGGCTGATCCTATTTATGGCCGGCTTTAATTTTGCCAACCTATTTCTCTTGTCGTTGCAAGAGCGGAGTAAGGAAACTGGCATTAAAAAAACGCTGGGCGTTACTTTTGAGCGTTTATTAAAAAGTTCTTTTGCCGAAATTTCAATTTACATTCTCGTTGCATTTTTACTTTCCTTGTTGGCAACTTCACTCCTACTGCCGCTTTTCAACAATACGTTAGAAACTTCTCTTGCATTCTCTTACTTAGCCAGAATAAAAGTATTGGCCATTATTGGTTTAGTAGTTTTTGCCTTGGGTGCTTTTGTGATTCTCATTTCCGGGATAAAACAAATGCACATCCACCCGGTCAACTTGATGAAAAGCAACTCAGTTTCCAAAGTTACTTTTAGCAAACTCCTTTTTACCTTGCAGTTTGTGATCTCTATTACGATGACGATTTGTTCATTAACGGTAATCAATCAAATTAAATTCATCGAAAACGAACCGCTCGGATTTAACCGGAATATTATCCAACTCAGGTCACCAGACAAAACACTTAACGCTAAACTTCCTATTTTAAAACAAGCCCTGCTTGAAATTTCCAATATTAAACAGGTAGCTATTTCAAGTGGCAATCCTATTTCTGGCAATACGATTGCACGATATGATTTAGACAACAACGAATTTTATACCCCTTATTTATTTTCTGGTGATGAAGATCTGATCAAGACGCTGGACCTTAATTTAGTTAGCGGTGAACTGTTCGCTGCCGGAAAAGATGGCTCTCTGGTAAATGAAGAGTTAGTCCGCAAATTCAATTTGAAGAACCCTATTGGGGAAACCATTCCAGGAACAAAAAATAAAATTATTGGTGTCGTAAAAGATTTCACTTGCGGTTCCTTCAAGGAAAAAATACCACCTGTGATCATTTCTTATAAGGCCAATTCAAATTGCCTACTGATTGGTTATGAAAGTGAGCTTCCATCAAGTTTACTGAGTCAAATTCAAAAGGTCTGGAATACCACATTCCCTGGCTACTTGTTTGAGTATAAAATTCTACAACAGGATCTTTTAAAAAAATACAAAGAGGACATTTTCTTTTATAAGCTCATCACTGCCTTTTCGATCACCACATTGATCATTTCTTGTTTTGGACTATTTGCCCTGTCGTGGGCTATTACACAAAGTCGGGTTAAAGAAATCGGCATCCGAAAAATATTTGGGGCAAGAGGAAAAGACATCCTCAACCTTTTGACCCTAAGCTTCCTCAAACGAATTGCTGTTGCTTTTGTTATTGCCGTTCCTATAGCCTATTTCTTAATGCAAAACTGGCTTGAACATTTTGTAAAAAGAATAACGATCGGCCCAATGGTTTTCGCAGCTTCTGCAGCAATGATGCTGTTGATCGCCCTGATCACAATGAGCATTCAGACAATTAAAGCCATCTTGTTAAATCCCATTGACGAGCTGAGGGAGGAATAATCGACTGGTTGCTAGTTACTGGATGCTGGATTCTTTGTTATTGCATTTTGGATTTCGTTGTTAGATTTTCACCACGGATCAGAGCACTGCCTTTTTCCAAAGATTAGAATTCACTATTTTTAATTACGAATTCGAGATTCGTGGAATTAATCCCGAGAATTATGAACCTTAACCAATCGCAAATAAAATCATATCACCAAGATGGATACCTAATCTTGAAGAATTTCTTCTCTAAAGCCGAAACGGATAAAATGTACAGCACTGCATTGGTCGATGATGCCATGCGGAAAAATGCACTTGACCTTAACGACCAATCCGGAAAGAAAACCAAGCTTTCACTTTGGTTTACACCCGGCAATGATATTTTTGGTTACATGACCCGTAGCGAGCGAATGATCAACGCCATCCAGCCTTTGCTCGATAGTGACGCTCCTGTTTGTCATTTTCATTCCAAGCTGATGCAAAAGGAACCACGGGTAGGCGGAGCCTGGGAATGGCATCAGGATTATGGTTATTGGTATAAAAACCAATTTATGTTTCCTGATCAACTGATCAGTGTGATGGTGGCATTAACGGAAGCATCTAAAGAAAATGGTTGCCTTCAAGTCATCAAAGGATCGCATAAATTAGGGCGCGTCAATCATGGCTTCGCAGGCGAACAAGTAGGTGCCGATGCGATCATGGTGAACAACGCGCTCCAAACGATGCCGCTGGTGTATTGCGAACTTAACCCCGGTGATGGCCTTGTTTTTCACAGCAATTTACTTCACCGCTCAGAAGCTAATCTATCTGAACGGCCGAGGTGGTCCATCATTTCCTGTTACTGCTCTCAATCGAATATTGCCTATGCCGAAACGTCAACTTCGTGGAAAATGCCTATTGAAGTTGTTCCGGACGATGCCATTCTAAACTGGAAGGCAGAGTCGTTATCCCTAGCCGATTTCCTTAAAAAAGAAAACGATCCTGCCTTGAAAGAAACGGGATGGGAGAAAGAGGTTAAGGTGAAGTAAAACGGCACTATCGACCAGGTTGATAACTTCGCTCCACATGCTGCAGGAGATCCACCTTATAAAAAAGAACATCCTTAAATTGTCCATCGCAGTACATCAAGGCTTGATCGCTAAAATGCGGAGACGCAGGATCGCTTGACGCACCGCCAGTAACCACCGATTTTGCTTTTAGTCTTTTTCCGAATTCCACTACGGCAATAAAACTATTGCCTACACTTCCGTACATTTTTTTCGTGTTGGGATAACGCCTACTTCCGAAAGAGGCCAACGACCCCCAAAACGATGAGGTAAATGGAACTGCTATGCTTGGCTTGGCATCATCAAAGGTTGGTTCAATCTTTCCTGTTAACCGCTGATAACGGTTCACTTCCCCCCATCCCATTTTCCAAGTTCCAAAGTCACGTTGAAGATCGGCAATTGTTTCTTTCAAGGCTTTCACTTTTTCAAAAGATGAAGTTTTTTCCTCCAAGAATTGAATCACGCTTAGTTGGTCTAGCCGAGGGGGAATCTTAGCCAAAACATCTTGCCTTAATCTTTGCGCCCAATAGATGGCCAGGGTTGTGGGAACTGATGTTGCGGACCAACGTAAATCCCAAGCTTTTAATAGCTTAATTGGCTCACTCAGATTTTGACATAGTGAATCATTAGTCGTGGCCTCTTGATCAAACGCCTTGGTAAACGAAGGTAATAATTTTTCAAATCCGGGCAGGTAAGAATCACGCGATGTGGCAATCAATTTTTCGAGCGTAAACTCTTTCTGGTCTTGTAAAACGCGCACGGCATGAAGTCCTCGGGCGTTCTCTGCATCGGGTGCCATGTAGGTTGGAAAATCCGTTCGCTTCGGACTATCTGCACCGGCTGCCTTAAATGGTGTCGAGTTGCAATTCTGAATCCATCCGTTAGCCGGATTCAAAATATGGACCAGCTCCTCTGGATTGTGCAGACCTTGCCATTCGGTAGCTGGATTACTCCCATCCACCGGTTCATTCCAATTAAATTTGGAATCGCGTTTTGGCATAAAGTTACCATGCCAATAGGCTATGTTTCCCTTATCGTCAGCATAGACTGTATTGTTAGAGGAGTTGGTGCGCAACAGCATGATCTTTTTAAAGTCGGCTAAAGAATTTGATTTCGTCCGTTGGTAAGATTGTGTTAACGCCTTTAGTGGTTCAACCATCAGTTTCACGCTGATCCATTTTTTATTTCGTTGGGCGACAATCGGCCCATGATGGGTGCGGTAGGTTGTAAACTCCTTTCTCAAAATCGCGTCCCCACTTTTGTAGGCAATGGAAATTTTTTCTTCCTGAAGTGACCTAAGTTCTTTTCCATACTTGTAAAGTAAATCTTTGTTCTTTTTAATAACCGCCTCTTCATATTCATCAATCACGTCAGCCTGACTAGAGGTATGCATCCAGCCGCAGTGCTCATTGAACCCTTGGTAAATAAAAAACTGTCCCCAAGTCACCGCTCCGTAGGCATTCAGCCCTTCATCACTGACCATTTGCAATTCGGAACGAAAATAAAACGAAGTATGCGGATTGATCAAAAGCAGTGGATGGCCCGAAGCGCTAAGTGATGGCGCGATGGCAATACCGTTAGAACCCCTTGGCTCGGCATCTAACCCATCGTCACTAATTTCTTCTTTCAAATCACCTGGCAACTTCCCATAAATTTCTTTCAATGCATTGAGGGAAACCGATTCAATATCGCCCCCTATACTTCCCTCGCTAAAAAGAAATGGCATCCAGGGCTGAAAACGTTTAAGTAGCTTGGGTATAGTTTGCGGATGCGTGTACAAATAAAAATTTATTCCATCAGCAAAAGCATTGCACAATTTTTTCATCCACTCCGGTGATTCTTGATAAACCGAAATGGCTCTCGTAGTATCTATAAATAAGCGCATCCGCAAATCGTGGTAAATAAAATTTTCCCCTTCGGCTTCTGCCATACGTGCGGTGGCCACAAGATAATTGCGCTCTATCCGAGGAAAGTCATCTTCGCATTGGGTGTACAACATTCCAAATACCGCATCTGCATCGGTCTTTCCATAAATATGAGGCACGCCCCAATTGTCGCGATATATATTGATGTCATCAGCCTGCGCTTTCCATTTCGAGATTTCTTCAGAGGTGAATTTCTGGGCTAAACTTGGGGCGGCCAATAAAACAAAAAGGATGATTTTTTTCATTGTAAAGCTTCATTAAACTATAAAGTCATCGAATATAAGAAAAAACCTATTTTTACAAGCTTGATTATTTCAAGCGGTGAATCTAATTCTATAAAGCCCCTTCATGGTTAAAAAAGTTTTTCTTTCCATTTCAATTCTTTTTGTTATTCTTCTTGTATGGCAATGGCAATTAGTGACGTACGGAGTGCGCATGGGATGGGGGCAATTGCAAATTATTTGGGGTGCTAAACCAGTAGAAACTTTTCTTCAGGATCCATCTTTCCCTGATTCCCTAAGGACTAAGCTGAGCCTCATAGCAGACATTAGAAAATTTGCGATCGATTCACTAGGCTTAAAAGACACCGAGAATTATAAAACACTTTATGATCAGCGGGGGCAGGAATTGATGTGGGTGGTACAAGCTTGTGGGCCTTTTGATCTCAAACCCAAACTCTGGCATTTTCCTATTGTTGGCGACTTGCCCTATAAAGGTTTCTTTGAAAAGGACAAGGCGATAGCCGAACGGAAGAACCTAATTGATGAGAATTATGATGTGAGTATTCGTAATCCCGGAGGCTGGAGTACATTAGGATGGTTCACAGACCCAATCTTAAGCGATATGCTCAAGCGTAGTGACGGAGACTTGGCAGGGCTGATTATTCATGAAATGGTCCATGCCACTATCTTCATAAAAGACGATGCCGATTTCAATGAAAGCCTTGCTTCTTTTATCGGTGACACCGCATCTTACAATTTTCTTGCCTATAAATACGGCAAAAATTCTACTCCGTACATCCAATATTTGCATGAAGACCAAGACTATCAGCGATACAGTAGGCACATTTTACGTGGCACCTTAAAACTTGACAGCCTTTATAAAACTTTTATCGATACTGAAAGTCTTGATTGGCGAAAAGCGAGAAAGAACTTACTAATTGAGAAGATTGTGAAAAGCATCGACACTTTATCCCTATATGAAAAGAGAAACACCAAAGGAGATCGTTGGCTTCCTAATAATACTTACTTTATGTCCTTTCATCTTTATCAGTCTAAACAAAAAGATTTCAGCAAGGAGCTTAACGAAAAATTCAATGGTAATCTAAAGGCCTATCTTGGCTATTTAAGTAAGCAGTATCCATTTTTATAGCTAAACGTATTAGATTATTATCAAAGAGCGCTATGGTGTTATTAGGTATTATCCATTGGTTACTAAATTGTTAAGTCATTAACAATGTATTTCCTAACGAAAAAATCTCTCTACCTTTATAAAAAAAACTATGGCTAATAAGCCCGCCCAAAAGATTTTGGTTGTTGATGACGAGGAATCCATCCTTGAACTCCTTAAATATAATCTTGAAAAACAGGGTTACGATGTACAGACCGCAGCGGATGGGGAAGCGGCATTGGGAATAGCGAAAAGGTTTCAACCTGACTTAGTGTTGCTTGATATCATGATGCCTGTGGTCGATGGAGTAGAAACGTGCCGGCAGTTGCGGGCTATGCCTGAGTTGGTAAATACTTATATTGTTTTTCTTACGGCTCGAGCCGAAGAGTATTCTGAAGTTGCCGCTTTTGATGTGGGTGCTGATGATTATATTTTAAAACCAATAAAGCCCAGGGCATTGATGAGCAGAATCTCAGCCCTATTTCGAAGAGATTCAGCAAAGAAAAATACGTCCAGTCAAATTAAAGCAGGTGAATTGACTATTGACCGAACCAGTTATACGGTTCGCCTAAAGGACCGTGAGATTAATTTACCAAAGAAAGAATTTGAATTGCTTTTTTTTCTGGCTCGGAATCCAAATAAAGTTTTCAGTCGCGATGACTTACTGCAAAATATCTGGGGAACAGATGTTTATGTTCTATCGCGCACCGTGGATGTTCACATCAGAAAGGTGAGGGAAAAAATTGGCGATGATTGCATCGCCACGGTAAAAGGAGTTGGTTATAAGTTCAATATCCAATAACCAAACCAATTTTTTTATAAGAAATCCAGTTAACCCATTTACGGGTGCATGGATTTTGTATTTTTGAGCCAACCTATCCTCCATGGTATACAGTGCTCGATCGTTGGCCTTACTCCTTGCAGCATCCATAGCCTTGGTTACCGCGCTTTTTCTCTCGCTAATCAACAGCGTTGACACTAGCGCTCTGCTTGTAGCTTTGGCGATCAGTTTTTCTGTTTCCTATCTTTTGATTTATGTAGTGTTGGAATTTCTCATTTTCAGGGGCATCAACAAAATTGACAAGATCGTGGGCAAATTGATGAAAAAAGAGTTGAAAGGAATTGCCAAAGAAAAATCAATTGGGTTAGATCCCTTTGAAAAATTGAATCAAGAAATTTCATCGTTCGCTTTGCTCAAACAAAAAGAGATTGACGAACTAAAAAAAATAGAGGCATTCCGAAAAGAATTTATTGCTGATGTATCGCACGAATTGAAAACACCGATTTTTGCAGCCCAGGGCTTTGTACATACCCTCCTTGATGGGGCCGTGAACGACAAAAACGTTCGCTCCAAATTTTTAAAGAAAGCGGCCAAAAGTCTGGACGGCCTCGACTCCTTAGTGCAAGACTTGCTTACCTTGTCACAGATCGAAACGGGTGATATTAAAATGAAATTCGGGCAAACAGAATTAGTACAATTGTGTGAGGAAGTAGTGGAACAACTTGAGGAAAAAGCCGAACGAAAAAAGATTAAGTTGAAACTATCGAGTGCCAAACATCTGAAAATTTTTGTCTATGCGGATGAAAAAAGAATCGGCCAAGTGATAACCAATCTTGTCTCCAATGCCATCAACTACACGGCAGAAGGCGGTGAAGTGAATTTGAGCTTTGATGTTAGCAAGAAAAATGTCACCACCATTGTAAGCGATACCGGAGAAGGAATACCGCCACAACATTTGAATCGGATATTCGAACGATTTTATCGCGTGGATAAGAGCCGTAGTAGAGAAAAAGGGGGAACGGGTTTAGGCTTGGCCATTGTAAAGCATATTCTGGAAGGCCACAATAGCAAAGCTGAGGTACGCAGCGAAGTCGGCAAAGGTTCGGAGTTTAGCTTTAGACTTTCGAGGTCGAAGGGAGATGAGACGGATTGAGTTTTAAGATAGCAATACTTCTGCCGGGATACCCAGTTCCCTATGAAACAACTTGGCCAACTCCAATGTCATTGGCTTTTGTTTGTTTAAAATGGCCGACACATACCCTTTGCTGCCAATGCGACCAACGTCTTTGTTCTTCATCCCGCGCTCCTTCATTTTCAGTTTCACTGCTTCAATTGAGTCTGTTTTGGGATTGGGTAATGGGTAATGGGTATCCTCATATTGTTTGATCAACAACAAAGTTACTTGCAAGATTTCTCCATCAGGTGAGTTGGGTTTTACTCTTTTTTCAAAAAGCTCATCCACCCATTGTAAAAATGCTTCGTGTTCTTTTTTTGTTTTGATTGTCTTCAGTTTCATGATTCTCTAAATTTTATTTCATTGACTTTGACTTTTTCGTATTCGGCATGAGTGCCAAACCATTTTATTTGGATAGCTTTATAGTCAAAACCTACTCTCACCGCCAACCTGAATTTGTTTCCGGCTATATTAAAAACCACTCGATCATCGGATACAATGCTTGCGTTCCCGTACTTTTGCTTCAGCTCATTAAAATTTCTAAAATCCTTAACAATAAGTTCATGGTACCACTCCAACAAGGCATTGGCCGCTTCGGGATATTTTTTGCAATACTCCAAAATGGTTTTGCTTGCAATGAGTAATAAAGTTTTCCAATAGAGAACTTAATAATAGCGCCATGCCAAAACCACTTAAATTAAATTTCAAAGACCTAATCCTGTTTGAGGACAAGGATTTTATTGTCATCAATAAGCCACCTTTTATTTCCACACTGGAAGATCGGGTTGATAGCGTGAATATTTTGACATTGGCGCGTGAAGTAGAGCCAGACCCGCAAGTCTGCCACCGCCTGGATAAAGATACATCTGGTGCGCTCGCCATTGCCCGCAATCCAGAAGCCTACCGACACCTGAGTATGCAATTTGAAAACCGCGAGGTGAGCAAAACATATCATGCCGTCTCGGATGGTGTGCATCATTTTGAAAATAAACTGATGGATGCCGGCATTGCCAAGCTTAGTGATGGGACCGTCAAGATATCCCGCGAAGGGAAATCGGCACAAACCCATTTTACTACCCTCAAAAATTATAAGGCGCATACCTTAATTAAATGCAATCCGGTTACAGGAAGAATGCATCAAATCCGGATCCATTTAACCCTATTAAAGGCGCCCATAACGGGGGATGAAACCTATGGGGGGTTTCCTTTTTTCGTTTCTTCTGTAAAAAGAGCCTTCCATTTAAAAAAAATGACCGATGAGCAACCCCTGATGAAAAGGATGGCATTACATGCATTTTCATTGGAATTTGCCCTAATTAATGGGAATAAAATTACCATTGAGGCTCCTTATCCCAAGGATTTTAAGGCATTAATTAAACAATTAGATGGAAGCGTTCGGTAAAATATCATCCGCACTTGCATTATCGTCTTTTTGAGCCTACTTTTGTGTCCCTTTTTTAAGGGTAAATCTAATTTCATAAAGCAAAAACGCTAAAAGTGGATCAGTATAGTTATAGAACCGTTTACGCCAACAAAGGCACAGCTGAAAAAAACTGGGTGTTGGTGGATGCAAAAGACCAAGTGCTTGGCCGATTGGCGAGCCAGATAGCCCGAGTACTTCGAGGCAAAAACAAAACTACTTACACCCCCAACACCGACATGGGCGACCATGTGGTGGTTATCAACGCAGAAAAAGTGCGGATGACGGGCAAGAAGTTTAATAACCGAGTGATTTTTACCTATTCCGGTTATCCGGGTGGGCAGCGCGAAATTTCGCCTAAAGAAATCATGGAAAAACACCCCGCTCGCCTTGTTGAGCACTCGGTAAGAGGTATGCTGCCTAAGAACACGATGGGTCGCCAACTTTTCCGCAGCCTACATGTGTATGCAGGTGCTGAACACCCTCACGAAGCAAACCAACCAAAAGAAATAAAGTTCTGATACATGGAGATTATTAACACCATTGGAAGAAGGAAGACCTCAGTCGCTCGCGTTTACGTGAAGCCTGGTAAAGGCCAGATTATTGTGAACCAACGTGAGTTGAAAGAGTATTTCCCATCAGAAATATTGCAGACTACTGTAAAACAAGCACTTGCTACCTTAAAAATGGAAGCGGATTATGACGTGACCGTAAATGTTGAAGGCGGTGGGTCTAAAGGCCAAGCGGAAGCCATTCGGTTAGGAATAGCCAGAGCATTGGTTACTATCAATACTGAAAGTCGCCCTGCGTTGAAGAAAGAACGCCTTCTTACACGCGATTCGAGAATGGTAGAGAGAAAGAAGCCGGGTCGCAAAAAGGCACGCAAGAAGTTTCAATTCAGTAAGCGTTAATCGAAGAATCATGGCAGAGCAATTAACAATACAAAATTTAATGGATGCAGGTGTTCATTTTGGACACCTTACCAGAAAGTGGAATCCTAAGATGGCAGAGTACATCTATATGGAAAACAATGGCATCCACTTGATTGACCTCAACAAGACGGTTAAATGTCTTGATGAAGCGATCTACTCAATCAAAAATATCGTTCGTTCTGGTCGCAAGATCATGTTCGTAGCAACAAAAAAACAAGCGAAAGACATTGTTGTTCAAGAAGCTACACGCTTGAATATGCCCTACGTTACCGAACGTTGGCTGGGTGGTATGTTGACCAATTTTGCAACGATCCGCAAGTCATTAAAACGTCTTGCGCAGATCGACAAAATGACCAAAGAAGAGGCATTCGAAAATATCACAAAGAAAGAGAAGCTTATGCTTACCCGTGAGAGGGCTAAATTACAGAAGCAACTAGGCGGTATTGCAGATCTTAACCGTTTGCCAGCAGCTCTTTTTGTCATTGACGTAAAGCGCGAACATATTGCCGTAGCCGAGGCACAGAAGTTGAACATCCCCGTTTTTGCAATGGTAGACACCAATTCTGATCCCTCAGATATTGATTTCCCAATTCCAGCCAATGACGATGCCTTCAAGTCAATCTCCATCATCACCAACTATGTTGGCAAGTCGATTGAAGAGGCTCTGATGGAACGTAAGAAAGACAAAGAAGATGCTGGCCAGAAAAAAGAGGAAGACGAAAAACGCAAAGTTGACGAAGCTGTAGAAAGCAACTAAAAATCAGGCCATAGCCGATACTTTTAAAGATGAACATCGGTGAAAGCCGATGTTCATTTTATTTTCACACAATTTTAGAGTCCAGTAAGAATTAATTAATTTGATAAATTAAGAATAACCATGATTACAGCACAAGACGTAAATAAACTTCGCACCATGACGGGTGCAGGAATGATGGATTGCAAAAAAGCACTGACGGAAGCTGAAGGCGATTTTGAAAAAGCTATCGAAGTACTCAGAAAGAAAGGTCAAAAAGTGTCTGCCAGCCGGTCAGATAAGGATGCGAAAGAAGGATCTGTTTTTATAAAATCTTCCGATGACAGGAAAGAAGCCATTCTGGTTGCCCTCAACTGCGAAACCGACTTTGTGGCCAAAAATGAAGAATTTCAAAGCTTGGGTAAATTAATTGCAGAGACAGCCTTCACGAAAAAACCAGCCGATACAGAAGCGCTTCTAAATGAGAAGGTAGGCGAGCTTACAATCCTTCAGAGAATCACCGAATTGGTAGGCAAGATTGGTGAAAAATTGGAAATCAGTGCTTTCATTCACATGAAAGGCGAAGCCGTTGTGCCTTATATCCATGCAGGTAATAAACTCGGAGTGCTCGTCTCTTTGAAAGGTGTAAATGGGAAAGATGTAACGGATGCCGGAAAAGATGTAGGGATGCAAATCGCAGCCATGAACCCTGTAGCCGTAGATGAAACCAATGTGGACAAAACCGTCATCGAAAAAGAATTAGAAATCGCCAAAGCTCAAATTTTGGCAGAAGGTAAACCGGCCAACATGGTCGATAAAATTGCCCAAGGTAAACTACAGAAGTTTTTCAAGGACAATACGTTGGTGCATCAGGCCTTCGTTAAAGACAGTTCTAAAACGGTTGCTCAATACCTTGACAGTGTGTCAAAAGGATTGGCCGTTGCTGATTTTAAAAGGGTTGCTATCGGGTAACTGTTTTCATTGTTCATACAAAGAGGCCGCTCGAGAGGGTGGCCTTTTTTGTTTTCAAAAGGCAGTCTAAAACCAAATCGTTCCGTTTCAATCCTATTGGTGGATTTAATATCTACCAAGGTGATTTTTGCCAATACACGATATGCGCTTTTTGAATTAACCTGTCTTCTTCTTTCGTTTTCAGTCCAGGCACAGTACGAAGTTTCTTATGAAAAAGCATTCAGCTATATTTTTAAAAGCAAGGAGATAGATGCTTTTCGGGATACGGTGAGACGTGAGCAGGGTATTGTAGTAAAAAGTATAATTGTTTCTGACTCAGTATCGGAAAACAATCCCTATTCTTTTTTATGCGCTATCTTAAAAAGAAAAACTAAGAACCAAGTTAATTGTAGCCACCTGATTGGGTCGGATCGGTTATGTACTTATGATTCTATCCGGCAGGAATACAAGCAATATTCATTTTCAGGAAATTACAAACTGCCATTCCAGAGCAAAAGATCAAAGGGTAGAAAAGCTTTCGTTCTTACCTTTTCAGAGCCGTTTAAAAAAACAGTAAGTGCTGAAATTCATTATCGGTCATCGCCTTCTATCCTATTTTATTTTGTCTTTGACAATCACAGTAAAATAAAAAGAGTATTTACAGCCGTTGTTCAAAATTAAAATCGGTCACGTTCATTGGGTCTAAGAACTTCACAGCATATGTAACAAAGAAAAAGCGGAAATCACCAAAATATTTATCTTTGCAACCGTTTTCGGCCCTGTTTTCGTCAATGGGACACCCATGATCTGGTAATATAGTAAATCAGAAATTT